>JGI20225J20221_1000172_pt4 | contig 257255 bp, 236 predicted proteins | sample BioMet4_FD_20221 | JGI IMG/M metagenome (IMG submission 20221) | reverse complement strand
GGAAAAAGAAAATCATCTCTGATTGTGGATAGTACCTTCTCATGGTTTTCCCTTTCGATCAAGAACCTCAAAGAAAAAACCACCCGAAGGTGGCCGTTCGGATTGATTGCTGTACACGCTGTTCCTGATGTATTGAAGTCGGAGCATCCCGCAACAGAATCCTTGGAGATGGCCGATTCCCTTCGTCCCGATGGAACCCGGGGGATCACGTTCGATCATCTCCGTGATGTCGCTGTATCAACTACAAGGACTATTAATAGGTGGCGCTGGTTCGATAGGAGGTCCATCTATACCACCGGCCACATGTTCCAGTTCCTCATCGGTGAGGGCTCCGTCTGCAAGGAATTTCTTCGTTTTTCCAAGCAATTTCCCGGCTTCTTCCTCACTCACCTTCGACAAGCCCTGTTTGATGAGATACGCCTTGGCCGCCTTGGCGTCCATCGCCATGACCTGTTTCTTCAGCGTTTCGTCTTTCATGATGCGTTCAATGATTTTCGCTTCGATCGCTTTGTCCATAAGACCTCCGATAATAGTTGTTATTATTCATTATACCATAGTATCACACGGGAAAAAGAAAAGCATCTTTGATTGTGGATAGTACCTTCTCATGGTTTTCCCTTTCAATCAAGAACCTCATTGCTCTGTATGAAGGAAAAAAGAAGCAGTTGGTCTCCTTGATGTGGAAAAAGATGGAAGAGAGCGATGACTGGGCCATGCAGGATGCCCAATATTGCATGCGCCGGCTCTTTCCCGTAGGACCTGGACAAGTTCCTGTCGGAGAGAACTCCAAGATGTTCAATACAGGGTTTTGATTCCTGCAGTTTGCAGGATTTGGCAGGAAAAGTGGCGGAACGATGGCGGGCACCGAGGCGAAGGAAATCACTGCGGAACTGAGGTCGACCATGAAGGTCAGGCCCGACATCAGGAAGCCCGTGTGGCACTGCTCGCTGTCGATGCCCCCATCCGCGGGAAAGACGGGAACTGATGCCTGGAACGCCATCGCCGATGACTTCATGAGGCGCATGGGCTTTCCGGAGGATACCGTTTGGGTCGCCGTAAGGCATTCTGACAAGACGCACGACCACATCCATATCGTGGCATCGAGAATCTCGCTTGGCGGGAAAGTGTTCACCGGTGAGTTCGACGCAAGGAGGGCGATCCGGGTGACACAGGAGATGGAAAAGGAGTATGACCTGACGCGCACGAAAGGCCTTGACGGCGTCGGGAAGGCAATGTCAGACGGAGAACGGAGGAGGATGATGCGGACGGAATCCTTGAGCGAGAAGCAGTGGCTTCGCATGGTGGCCGGCAAAGCGATGCGCGGCGCCGCGACCTTCGAGGATTTCGTCGGAATCATGAAAGGCGCAGGCGTCGAGGTGTTCCTGGTCACGGACGGGAATGGCAAGGTGGCGGGAATCTCGTTCTCCCATGACAGCTTCAAGGTGAAGGGATCTTCGCTCGGAAAGGGTTTCGGATGGAACTCGCTGCGGAAGGGTTTCCTCGGTATTCCAAACATCCGCCCGGTCGTTGACCGGCATCAGCATAGGGATCGTGACTGTCGCACACGATGATGAATGAAACGATAAAAAGAAAGGAGAATTATTATGGTACATGACAATGACGAGAGAGACAACATGAGCAAGATGACCCGCGTCCCCGCAGGCGACTACGTCGGCGGGCGCGAGAGACCGGACAGCTTCGGGAAGAAGGCTGGAGCGTCTGCGGAAGGCATGCGCTACAAGGGGACAATGGATGAGCTCAACTTCATGATCAACAATGCGTGTAACGATGATATCGATACATTTGAGCTCGGAAAAAGGGTCCGGGAATGGGGCAATGCTCTGACTCACCAGGTCAACGGCGAGAAGCAAGAGCTTGCGAAGCAGAGAAGTCAGCTCGAGAGCGAAAAGGTAGTTTTTTAAGCGGGAGAAGGACCACCTGCTGGAGGAGGAGAAGAAGAGAGAGCAGAGATGCCAGGGGTGGGATGCTGCGGAGAAAGATGCGAACACGAAAGCCGAAGTGAAAATCAAGCAGAACGAGGCTGAGGAAATCGGGAAGCGCAAACGCCTCCATAAAATCTACCTCTCCGTCATCGGCGTCCTTTCCGTCCTGCTTGCCGTCGCCATCCTAACCTGACGGCGCGGTAGATGACGAGCATGTTCCGCTCTGATACGCATATACTTGCTTACAATCAGCTACAGCTACTAGCACTTATCTCTTCAGTAATTACTTTTCTTACTTTTCTGACTAATTGAATGGGGGCGTCCACATCTGAACCTCCGGCAACCTTTTCCAACTCCTCGTCGGTGAGGGCTCCGTCCGCAAGAAATTTCTTCATTTTTCCAAGCAATTTCCCGGCTTCTTCCTCACTCACCTTCGCCAGGCCCTGTTTGATGAGAAACGCCTGCGCCGCTTTGGCGTCCATCGCCATGACCTGTTTCTTCAGCGCTTCGTCTTTCATGATGCGTTCAATGATTTTCGCTTCGATTTCTTTGTCCATAAGACCTCTGATAATAGTTGTTATTATTCATTATAATACCATAGTATCACACGNNAAAAAAGAAAATCNTCTCTGATTATAGATAGTACCTTTTTTCATGGTTTGCCATTTCGATCAAGAACCTCTCGTATCGTGAAGGGGAAAATGGCGATTAAGGCGGTTCTGTGCGTTCNCCAAGGCCGGACGTACCCTTCAAGCATGCATCTCCATTACGAGGACGTGGCGCCTTGTCCCGAAGTGACCGTCTCAGACGGAGAATCCGGTTTCTACGATGTCTCCCAAATGCGCTTCCCGCTGAAAGCCTACGAGTACGTCGCCAAGCAGCGCGCACCTTCTTCCACATCGCTTTTCGACGTGTCACCATGGCGAGAAGACAAGACGCTAATCGTTGCTCGCGAGGATTACGTCCCTGACATATTCCGTATTGAGCCAGAAGCTTCGCTTCGGGACGAGTCTGCCGGATGGGGTTTCCATCACATCTTTGCTGTCCCTGCCGTGCGTTCGGACATGGATGATCGAATGGTCGCTGCTTTTCGGCAGACGCCCGAAGTCATCGGCGGCGACGGCCTGTTTTGCCTTCTCCCATGCCTGTCCGGCCACTTCGAGGTCTTTTTCGGGCATGTTCCAGAAATGGACCGCGGACAAATAATAGCCGGCGGCGGACGGGGAGGCCTTGAAGACGACGATGATAAACTTGCAGGTGAGGTCATGGTAAAGGTCGCTGTCTTCCCATTCTTGTCCGACTATCTCTTTGAACTTGATCTGCCGGAAGGACATTGCCTCATTTATGGTTCCGCCGCGTTCTATTCGGATTGTCTTGACCTGGATGTCCGCCGCGACAAACTCATGGAATGAGGCGCCGCGCCTGAAGCCAAGGATGGCGCGTGCGATCAGGGCGTATTTGTTTTTTGCGGTCGTGTCGATGTTGATGGCCGAACAGATGTCACTTTCGTCCTTGCCGATGTACGGGGCGAAAAGGCTGGCGATGGTCCCCTCCATCCCTTTCGTTCCGTCCTTGACGAACCGCACCTCCCTCCGCATCCTGTGCGACTTGCGTTCCTTGAGGGTCAGATAGACATGGTTGATGTATGCGACCTTGAAGCAAAGCGCCCGCCCGGGGGCCGGAATCGTCGAATGGGGCTGCGCCTGCATGCTGGTTTCCCTCGTCGCTCCTTTCGTGCACGCGCCAAGATAAAGGGTGTCGCCCTCGGAGATGTCCTCGGCTTTTCCCGCATGAACCTTGGCGGCGATGGTTTCCCAATCGCGCCTGATCTGTTCGCCGTCCTCCTTGACGCATTCCCAGAAATCCACAAGGTCGACCTTCGCGTTTTCCGGAGCCTGCGATTTCTCAAAAAAATAAAAGACGAGGAGAATCAGCACGTCCTTCGAAAGGAAACGTGATGTCTCATATGTTTCCTTGTCGATGTCCGTATATGTGAATTTGTTCAGGACCAGACGTTCTTTCACGCGGATTTTTTTGTCCGCAAGTGTTCTCAACGGAGAGGCTTTCAACTCGACGCCGGCCTCCGGGAAATCGGGCTGGGAGACGTTGTCATTCTTCTTTCCGAAATACAACTCTTCCAGCGCGTTCCCAAACGACCCTTTTCCCCGATAGGCTTGCATGTATGGGACTTCCCGGTCCGTGGTGGACTCAGGAACCGGCGCCCCATACTTTTTGTTTGTCTCGGCGATTGTATTACCCTCCAGCCGTTGGGCGAACTCAAGAATTGCGGCGCGGTCAGCCGAATCGTAACTTGTCATTTCGTTCCTCTTTCGATTATTTCGATCTTGCCTTTCTTCGCAAAGTACGGTATCATCCGTTCACAGGGTATTACCTGGAGACGAAAATGGCAATGAAAAAACTCACCATGATTGAACTATTTGCCGGGGTCGGCGGATTCCGGGTCGGTCTTGAACCTCATGGTTGGAAGACCGTTTTATCCAACCAATGGGAACCGGGAAAAACGAAGCAATGGGCTTTCGATTGTTACGCCTCGCACTACCCGAACGGATTCAACTCAAACATCGACATCGCGAAGGTCGGAGTGAAAGACATCCCCGACCATACGTTGCTTGTCGGCGGATTCCCCTGCCAGGACTATTCGGTTGCGGCGACTCTTGCCACATCAAAAGGAATCAACGGGAAAAAGGGTGTCCTATGGTGGGAGATACGACGCATAGTAGAGGCGAAACAGCCGAAATACATCCTTTTGGAAAACGTCGACCGCCTGCTCAAGTCTCCCGCATCACAGCGTGGACGTGATTTCGGAATCATCCTTTCCTGCCTCAACACGCTGGGCTATTCGGTGGAATGGAGGGTCGTGAACGCCGCTGATTATGGTTTTGTGCAAAGACGGCGGCGTACATTCATATTCGCTGCGAAACAGAACCAAGCACGAAGACTGTATGGAGAAAAGAATCCTGCGGCAATCATCGAACATGATGGTTTCTTCGCCAGGACGTTCCCTGTGAAACAAGACTTGGTGTCTGACGTCATGCTTCAGGACATAACCATCCCAAGCGACCTTGTCGCCCTGACGGACAAATTCAAGGCGTCTTTTGAAAACGCGGGCTTTTGCGACAGGTTCAAATGCATAACCATCAGGACGGAACCTGATTATCAAGGTCCGAGCGTCTTGCTGAAGGATATCCTTGAGAAACATGTCGATGAGAAATACTTCATCAAAGACGCGGACATGCCCAAATGGGTCTACATGAAAGGCGCCAAGCATGAGGATCGCAAAGCGAAGAACGGCTTCGAATACCATTACACCGAAGGCCCCATCCCATTCCCCGATCCGCTGGACAAGCCCAGCAGGACCATGCTGACGAGCGAATCCTCAAAGAACAGGTCGACCCACGTCATCCGCGACCCGGAGAACGGGAGGTTGCGCATCCTGACACCTGTCGAATGCGAACGCATCGACGGGTTTCCGGACAACTGGACGGCGGGCATGCCGGAGAAAATGAGGTATTTCTGCATGGGCAACGCATTGGTCGTCGGGCTGATTGAAAAGATGGGGAAAACACTCGAGGGGATTGTGTAGGCATGTCCGTCGCAGCGGATAGGAACAGGCGGCTGCTCGCCTCAACGATTGTCGAACGGAAAATCCGGGAGACGATGGGTTTGCGCAACATCACGCAAGTACAATTGGCGGAGATGACGGGCTTGAGCATCGGAACCGTCAGCCGCATCGTCAACGGAAAAGCTTCCCCTTCATCGGGAAGCTTTCTGAAGATTGTGAAGGCTCTCAACCTTGACTCGTACGGAGCGCTTTGAAGGTTTTCTAGAGAAGTCGCGCAAGCCGGATGATTCCTTCCTTTGCTCTCGATCGCTTCTCCTGGCCGTCAAACAGGACAGCCGGACTTATGCCCAGTCCGTCGCAGAGCCGAAGCAGAGTGATGATAGAACAAATCCTCTTTCCCGTCTCGATGTAAGTCATGTTCTGAGAGACGTCCGCACGTATGGAAAAATCGACTTGCGAGAGGTTCTGCCTCTTTCTTTCAGTTCTCAAACTCCGACAAACCTGCCTGTAGCCGTTGGTTGGATTATCAACCTCGTTGATGTCATCCCCGTATGCGTTCTCCAAATGATTCGAAATCATTTCAACCTCCAGAATGTTCTTCCATGATGCCATGGATTGTTCATGTCCGGGTGTAAGAAATGTGGTCGTTTTGACCTTACCCTGCCGATACAAATGTCATAGTACTAACGCGATGATCCGTCTCAACCGATGGTGATATTTGTAGGGATCCGGCCAACGGCAACGGAGTTCATGTTACAGGAAAGCGGCCGGGTCCAAGAATGATGCGGTCTGCTTGGAGTGCGAGCCAAAAGAATCAATACGACAGATCGTTGAGTCGCCAATATGCGTCGGTCTTGTAGATAGCCTTGTTCTCCTTCGCATAAAACAATGCATTCTCGCCAGGCTCTCGCCGAGCCGAAGCATCTGCGCCATGATCAAGAAGCATTGAAATGACGGCGGGCTCGGTGTTGAACTCGGCGGCGAGCATCAGCGGGGTCATGTGAATCTCGTTTCGAGCGTTTACCTTGGCACCTGCATCNACTGATGAACAACTTGATGACGGCGGGATTGGTGTTGAATGCGGTGGCGTACATCAGCGGGGTACTGCCATCTTTGGAGCGAGCATTCACTTCGGCGCCTGCATCGGCGAGCGCCTTGATGACGGCTGGCTCGGTGTTGAACGCGGCGGCGCCCATCAACGGGGTTATGCCATCTTTGTCCCGAGCAACGTTCACGTCGACGCCAAGACTGAGGAGAGCTTTGATGATGTCAGGCTCGGTGGGATACCGTGTGGCGCACAACAGAGGGGTCATGCCAAAATTGTTGCAAGCATTCTCATCGGCGCCTGCGTCGGCGAGCGCCTTGATGACGGCGGGGTCGGTGTTGAACGCAGCGGCGTACATCAGCGGGGTACTGCCATCTTTGTCCCGAGCGTTCACGTCGGCGCCTGCGGTTATCAGTCTCGACACCTCCTGAACCGACTCATTGGACTCCAGAGCCGAGAACAAATCCGCATCCTTGTCCGATGCCGAATACAGACTGCCCATCATCAGCGCCACTGCCAACACCAGCACAAATCTTCTTTTGACCATATCCACCCCCGATCAAAAGCATCATACCACATTTGAGTTTCCGTGACATCTTTTCCGCATGAACATCGTTCTTCTGGCCTCCCGAGCCTTTGCCGGACAGGATGGCGCGAGCTCCGAAACCAGAGGGCTTATTTCCGAAGCGTCCAACTTCCTTCTCCGGCAAGCATGCCGGAGGTCGTTGGACGGATCGTACCCCCATCGGGGTCGTCCCTATATGCGTTCTCCAAATGATTCGAAATCATTTCAACAGCATCCGCTGTCATGGTTTCTCCAAATCCTGCATCCCACAACGGGTAGATGTGGCTACGACTACGGAACGCCAGCTAAGGCGCATCGAGCGGCCGCACATTGCCTACCATCCTATGGTATACATCTGCTCCCCCTATGCAGGAAACATAGAGGAGAATAGTAAAAATGCCCGGCGATACATCCGCTTTGCAGTTGAGAAAGGATATCTCCCGATCACCCCTCACCTACTCTATCCCCAATTCCATGATTACGGACTACAGAGAGAGCGAGCCCCGGGCAAGTTCTTCGGTATCGCGCTCATGAGCAAATGTTCAGAAGTGTGGGTATTCGGTGAGAGGATCGGCAATGGGATGAAGACTGAGGTAGAACAAGCAAAGAACAGGGGTATAACCTGAGATACCTTAATTGTGAGTGCACTTCATTGGCGGACAATACTATTCAGTAATATATATCCATTTTGGTTTATAATTCACTCACTCGCATTGTCCTGGCATTTATGGAAATCAATAACATGGTCTTAATAAAAATATGTTATACTTTTTTAAGCATAATTTTATACTGAAAATTGACTTGAAAATGGAATGCGACTATTCACATTCATGGTTCCTTTATGATCTAGGAGTAAACAATGGGAATATTTGATTTTTTAAAGAGAAAAAAAAGCCAAACAGTTTCTATCACACCTAAACCACCGGAAATTGCTTCCAATGAAAGTAAAAGCCTTTCAGTCCAGGGTTTAAAAATTCATGATGATTTAAGAGATTTAATATGGATCGCCGATGGAAAATATAAAAACTATGAGCAGTCACAAGATAATAACAATTCAATTGACATAAATGGTTTTCGAATAACAATATCTTTCATGAATGAGGAGGAACCGAGTTTAATCTACACCAACCAGAAGATTAATCCAACCCAAAGGATAGAAGATATTGCAACACCTCCTTACTACCCTACCTATTCAGGCTTGACCCCAGAACAAAAATGGGTTTATCTCAACCTCCTGGCAAACCCCTATAATCCGGCCATCGATATTGGCTTTGTTTTCATTTTATATTATGGATTGGAAAGGCATCTTCTTCTCGGTAATTTCGAAAAAGCAATAGATGTTCTCTTGAAGCTAAGAGATGTGCATACCAATAAATCATTCCAATCCTATTCCGCAAATGCAATAATTTTGTCATGCATGTACCATAAAAGAGGTGACTTGGTTGTTAAGTTTATTCAATCTCTAGACAAGGAATATGAATTTGCTTTCTCAGATAACTTATTTCTTATATGCTATTTTAGTTTTGGATTGCCCCTTTTACCAAGAGATATTTTGCGGATGGCTAAAACATTTGAATTCAACAATACAAACTACATCAAGAAGTATCCCGAACTGTTCTTGGAATGCTTAAAAGATGCAATTGCCGAAAAAACAGGAGCCGAATCTGTAGATTTAAAACAATATCTATCCCCGACAGAAATAAAGGGAATCAGAACACAAGAAACCAGGATATTTGCGAACGTATCTCTAATAGACAAGTCTATCCCGATACCCCTACTCTCAGAGAACTTCAAGCTAAAAAAAGAAATGTACAATTTTTTGGAAATTGCACACGAATCAGTAAAACTTAGATTATCGACTATGAGAAAATCAGGAAAACAGCCGATACAAAAAGCCCCCCAAAAAAAGAGTGAAAAACTAATTGTCTTTGATCCAAGCAAGGAGAGAGAATTACTGACAGAATTATCGAAGGTAGGGAACAACCCTGTTAACAGGCATTTCTTATATATCGAGCTGCAAGATTTCTATTATCGATATAGAGCATTAGGAGAAGAATATATCAACAGATGTATTAAGTATTGTGTTTTAGATATCAATTCATTATCTGAACTGCATGCAGCATATATAGCTGAGGAAATTTTGAGATTAAGACAACTTTCATCCTATTACGGGGCGGAAGAACTTAATGCATCAATCAATAAAGTTCAGCAACAAGGCTTTATTGGTAATATTCCTGCATTCTCAAGATTGGCTATAATTTACGAAAAACAGAAGGCTTTCCAGAAGGCAATAGAAATCTGTGATAAAGCAATTGAGTGTAGTCAATCTGTTGAGGAATTTAAAGAAAGGAAACTAAAACTTCAAATGAAGATGGGGATACAATAGCTCCATATCGTTTTTCAACAACTACTTAATTAAAATTTTTTTTTAGAAAACGCCCTTCTCCGATCCTTTTGTCGTGGCAACTCCTGCAATGTGTCAGTCATGCGGCTTGCGTTGCCCTTGCTTTTCTGTAGCTCACCCTTCGCATGACACCATCTTCCCAATCATTCNCCCATACATACCATCCGACGCTTGATTGTCGAAAAATCATCAACCCCAGCCAGGGAACCTTTTTCGGTCCCCTGGCTGGGATGAAGATGTTGCGGCCATTTCCCAACCTGCGCCGACATTTCGTCTTCTGCCGTCATCCTCTGCAGGACGGTCCCGGACACCAAAATACAGAGCCTCAGAAAAAAGTTGGTTTTTGAGCCCCGACCATGGAACTACCAAATGGAGAGAAAAAAACGGCAGCCCGATGGGACGGCAATCCCATCGGACCTGCGCAGGTGAATATAGCACCTACACAGCGACCTCGTCGCGCCACCGCCATCCTACTTCCAAAAGGGCATGGATGCCAAGAAGGGAGAGGAGCGATGGAGATGATCTTCCGCAGGGAGACCACCGTGTAGAGCAAGAGCCCTGCACGGTTTTGATCCTCCAGCCGAAAGGCAAGGAGAGTGTCCTGTGGGAGAGAGCCTCTTTTTCAAAGATGAGCTTGTCGGACTGGCACCGATGGATTTCCCGATCGCTTCGGGATGCAAGAAGGACGTGTGGCGGACCCTGCGCTCGTTCGTCATCGTGTGCCCTGATCTTCCGTCATTTGCGACGCATGTGTTCGTATTCTCTTCCACTATCAGCAAAGACAGCCTCCACCCTTCCGGCCGCGGGCCGGTTTTTCTGGGATGTGAAGAAGGTAAGGAAAAGGAAGATGGGAAAAGCGGGAAAAGAAATCCGCCCCCCACTCCGATCCTTCCAAAGAAGGCTGGCGACAGCCCCATCACATCCGACCCTGGAATCCAGGGAAAAAAGAGGTCTCAGGTGGAAGACAAGCAGTACGACGTAACCGATGGGTACGTCCAGTATGGCAGGCTCTGCGGCGGAGATGAGCGCAAGTTGCTCGAAAAAATGGCCAATGGGGACGATGAGGAGCTCCAGGCGCGGAACGCGATCATCGGCATGTACATGCCGTTCATACGCTCGGTCATGCGCAGCAACAATTGCAACGACGTCATTGAAGGCGAGGTGTTCAACGAAGCGATCGAGAAGATCAACAAGCAACTCGACAACTTCAGCCTTTCCAAGGCAAGGAAAAACGTGGAGAAGCCCTTCGCCGGATATGCGACGAAGGCGCTTGCCCAGACCATCAAGGCAAGCATCGCCAAATGGAACGGAAAGTACTACATGACCCACAACAACGACATCTTCGATTCCGATGGAGATGGCGGGGATTCCGAGGAGTACCTCGACCGGCTCGATGCCACAAGGATGCCGGGTGCCGACGGGGTTGGGCACGCACTTTTCGAAGAGGAGGCTGTCCGGACGGTGAGGCGTGCCATGGCTTTCTGCAAGCCGCTCTCTCAGAAGCTAATCGCCCTCAGGTTCGGTTTCCCACCCTATGAGACCGAAGACCCAGTGAAAGTCCGCACCTACGATGAGATTGTCTCGATGCTCCGCAAAGAGGGTACCCAGATGACCGCCGAAGGGGTAAGGAAGCACATAAAGGAAGTTTTCGCCAAGCCGGAAATCAAGGCCATGCTCGAGGAAGCGGAGGATCTGCGCTCCTAGACGGGAGATGCAGGAATGTTTTTAGCGCCTGGGGAGTCGTTTCCCCAGGGAAGGAGCAATTATGAGCGACGACAAGAAGCTCGGGTTTGAGGATGGCCAGGCAACGGTCATGGACATGTACGCTGCATGCGTGAAGGAACCCATTCCTGATGGCGGGATCGGCCTGTTCCACCAAATGATGGACGGCATGTTCTGGGGCGGGTGCCGCCTCTTCGACACGGCTTATCCGGTCTTTGCCGGCGGGGCCAGGGAGAAACGCATTCTGTTGCTCGCAGGCGGCAGCGGAACCGGCAAGAGTGCTTTCGTCAAGGCCATCGGGGCGACGTTGCTCCGCAGGATTGTGACCGTATCCGCCCGGGAAGTGCTCATCCACGGGGACGATCTCCTTGAGCAGGTGGCCATGACGGGGCAGAAGAACTGCATCCTCCTATTCGATGGCGTGGGGCACGCCGGCCCAGAAGTCCTGAGGCTGCTGTATCTCCTCAGCGACCCAGCCTCGGCCATCACCATGCATGACGTCTCTAGCGGAAGCACATGGGACGCAAGCGCATGTGTCGTCATGGCCACCATCGGTGAGGACTGTTTCCCGCCCCCGCTGCTTCTCGACAGGTGCGTCCTCCTTCCCTTCTCCAGTTTCAGCGCCGTGGACAAGGCCGCCGCCCTCAAAGAGTGCGTGATCCCCAGGACGATCGAGTCAATGCGGCTTACCGGGAAGCTTGCCATCACCGACGAGGCAATCAACATCATCGCTTCCCACACCTCTGCCGCCGGAGGCCTGAAGGGTGCCACCTGGGCGGTGGAGCATCTCTGCAAAATGATGGCGGACACCATCAAGGATGACCAGCCCACAACCGTGGGGGCCAAGGAAACGAGAGACATCCTTTGCCTTCCGACCCCGATTCCGAGGGATCCTGCTGAAGCATGCACCGACCCCGGATGCGTGAACACTATTGCCACTACTTCCATCTCCGGCGGCGAGCCCGTTGTCATCAACATCCATGCGATCCTGAGCGATGGGCCTGCCGGTCTCGATGTGCTGTGCGACTGCGACAAGACCTTCCTTGGTTCTTGCACAAGCGCATACCGTCTGGCTGCCAAGATGGCCGAAGACGAAGGCTACGAAGCACATGGCAAGCATGTCACGCTCGTCTTCTCGAATGGCGGAAGACTCACCGGCAGCTCCTGTGGTACGGCGGTCGCCATGGCGGTCTACTCGGCAATGATCGACAGTTGCATCCCGTTCTGGGTCGCCTTCATCTGTGGCTGCTCCCCTTCCGGGGTTGCCGGCAAGGTGGACATGGTGGACCACAAAGTCGCTGTCGCTGAAGAAGCAGGATGCTTCCTCGTCGTTGTCGCGGAAGAGGATGGCAATGATGCGAGGGTGGGCAGCACTTTCTGCCGCATCGCCGAAATCGGCGAATTCGATGACATCTTCGACATCATCTGCAACTACGATTTCGAGTACAAGGAGATGTTCGCAAAGGATGGCGGGCTGTCCGAGGAGGAAAAGAAAAAGAAAAAAAACAAGAAGAAGTCCGAGTGATCACGTAGGGTTGCTTCCAGATGCGATGGAAGCAACCAGCTGCCTTGACGGAAGGCGGTGCCCGCAGGGGAATGCGGATACTGCTAGCAACCTTGCCGAGGGATTCCCCAACACGGTGTCGGGGGCTTTGGGGACACGAGCCACCCCATGGCCGGACGATGGAATGCGGATACTGCTAGCAACCTGACCGAGGGATTCCCCAACACGGTGTCGGAGGCTTTGGGGACACGAGCCGCCCATGGCCGGACGACGGAATGCGGATACTGCTAGCACCTGCACCGAAGGCATTCCCAATGTGGTCATGTTGTCGATCGGGGGTCGGCTTGTGGATACTGCTAGCAACTTGGGGCGCATAGCGTTCGGGATGGGATGAGGTGGTCCCGCACCACATCCCGGTGAGTTTTTTTGTTTCCGTTAGGATGCGGCAAAGTGTTGCCATTCTTTTCGGCGCACGGCAGACGCTCCGGAGCGTGGGGTATGTTCCCTACGCAAAGGAGTGCGCTATGGCCGTTTGTTTCGTCCTCGCTTGGCTTCAAATCTCCATCCCGTCGCTTTTCGCCTCGCTGCGGTCCTTGCTCGATGGATGGGGACCTGCTGTTGTTGCAGGCCCCATCCGATTCGAGCAAGCAGGGAGCATGCTTCTGCTGGTCCTGCTGATGGTGGCATGCTCCCTGAAGAAGCGGTGCCAGCTCCTGCTCGTCGCTGACGCCGCTGTTTGCCGGATTCTTCTCTGGTACCACACCTTTGCCTCGGCAAAGGGTGGTGACCATCGAACCGGGCCGTTCCGGCCCTATCCGGCAAGGGGAGTGCTTCCCCTTGACCCTTCAGGAGAAAACGTGTGCATCGGCTATCCGCCTGCTTGCACGTTTTCAAGAGCTTCCTCGCGGAAGCTTGATGGCGCGCTTGGTTTGGGCGCGCACCATCCGTCCGCCGGCAGCCGTTCATGCGTGTTCCGTATCCGTCTCTCCAAAGAGGCGTATCTCGGTTTCAACCGCATGGCGACGGAGCTTGGGCTGACCCAAGCATGCCTGTTGCTTGCGCTCGTTCGTGGCCGGGATCCATACGTCATGCGGGAGATGAGGGAAAGGCTCAAGAACCTCAGGGGAATCATCATGGAGCTGATGGCGCAGAAGAAGAACTTCAGACAACTCGGAGAATACTTCCGGGACGACCCCACGCTGAGGGACATCGCAAGCACTGCTAGTGCTTGTCACACGGCCGTCAAGGACTACACGACAGGCCTTGCCTACTCGGACACCGTCCAGAGGATGAAGCGTCCGCACAAGAAGTCCGTGGAACTTTTTGGAGGGAGCAAGGGGCGCTGGAAATTCCTCCGCATCAAGCTGACCACGAAGGAAGCGAAGGAAGTGAAGGCCTTTGCCGGACACCATCTCGCACAGAAAAGACACACGGGGGCGCGTGGGGATGAAGGTGCCTCATGGGGCGGCTTCATTTCCTTGAAAGTGTCTTGCGGTGCGAAGGCTGATGATGCGGAAACGGCCTGCGCCCAGGCGACACGAAACCTTGGCGGCTGTCTCGGAATGCTCAAGTCGCTTGGCCGGTCGGTGAATGAGGAGGCGGTGAGATGCAACTCGAAACGCACGGCCATTCCCGAGTCTGGAATGCGACTGGCGGGGCTCGCCGGACGGTATCGTGACCTCTGCAAGGAGATCACGGACAACGTCGCCGTCTATGGGCCGAAGGAGGAACCGGTATGAAGGATTTGCTCGTAAAGGACTTCCGTGTGAAAGAGAAGTCGACGCATACCGGGCTGCGGCCACTGCTCGAATACGTACTCGGGAAAGACAAGGAGAAGAACCGCGCCCATGCCGAGNGTGTCCTGAAAACGTATGGGAACATCGTCGGCGAAAGCGATCCCCTGGACGATTTCAATACGATCAGGGACACGTATGGGAACAAGAAGAACAAGGAATACTTCCATCTCCTCATCAGCGTCCACCCGGACGACACAGATCTGTTCACGGCTGACAAAATGCTCGAGATCAGCAAGTCCTTCATGGAAGAATTCGCCCCTGGCTATGCCTATGTGGTCGGCGTGCACGGTGCCAGCACGAAGGTCCAGAGGGGGGAGGCGCACCTGCATGCCCACATCGTCATGTGCGCCACACATCCAGACACGGGAAAGATCTTCACCTATCCGAGAGACCACATGTATGAGTGCAGGGACGGACTCAACCAGAAGCTGCGGGGCAGGTACGGCGTCTCACCCAAGGCCCCCGGTTACCATCTCGACAAGGCAAGAGCCGCACAGCTGGCCGTCGCCCTGGAGGATCCGGAGATGTCGGCGCGCATGACTTTCGCCGAGAGGAGAAGCGTGCTTGCGGCGAACCACGGCATCATACTCACCGCCCCTGAAGAGTACTTGGAAATTGAGGAAGGCAAGCCCATACTCCGCTTCATCGTCAAGCCGAAAGACAGGAAGGGGCCGTCAGGCAAAACGAATGCAGTCGTCGTCGAGGAGCGGTTCAAGCGTGATCCCAACGACAGATTCTTTGAAGGAAGGCCCCATTATCTTGACAGGCAGGGAATGGACCGTGACGTCGTAGCGGCCGGAACAGACCAACCTTCCATCAACGGCGGCATTGAGCTCGCCAAGGCAGAACCCGGTGACGTCTACTCGTGGAAATATGAGAGGCATACTGTCGGCGAGCATTGGCTGCTCCACTTCAACAAGGACGGCATCTGGTCGTCCTGCCGGGCGGATATGGCCGGCAACGGGAAACTGAAAAAGCTGTTCCCCTCCATCCATATGGAAACCCACCACCGTTACGCCAAGGACAGGTCATGGAGACAGGACATCTACGACAATCTTGCCGGTTTGGATGTCATGACCATACGGGAACACCGGGACCCCGATGCGCTCCTGAGGGAAAAAGGCTATCTGATGGTACCTCCTGCGAAAGTCTGCCTTGGGGAGCGGTTCCCTGACAAACCGGAGGATTTCATATTCGCCAAACCGAAGAGGCCGATTCCCAATTTGCCTGCCGGAGACTCCGTTTGTATCGTACCGGGAACTATTGAGGACTATGACCTGAAGCTTTATACGAACGACAACAAGTGGAGCCCCATGAAGCTCCGCTACAAGATGCTTCCAGAAGGCGTCTCCATGGCTGACCTGAGGAAAGTACCTTTCGAATTGGACGGCCATATGGTCGGCTTCAATCCGAAGACGGGTGCCCTTGACCTGCATGATGGGACGGTCGTCCATTTGAAAATGAAGGTCAAGGACCTGAATGGCGCCGTGCTTGTCGACCTGCGCCATCCGGGGCACATGGTGAGGGTCTCATCCATCAGGAAGGTCTTCCATGACGAGCGTTTTCTCGACTATGAGGGAAGCGGGACACTCTGCCGGCAGAGGGAGTCCAGGAGCAACGGCAAGCCGTTGGAAGTCGGGGACATGGACCCGTTCTCCAGAACCGCCATGAGAAGGCCCCGGACGAACAGGGAGATCGAAGACGACAGGACGCGCAAAGATGCGGTCCGGGTGCAGGAGAAAAAAAAGCCCGAACGCAGGAGGGAAAACAGGCAGCGGGCTGGGAGGGACGATGGCGGCAGATCCTTATAGACCACATGGCCGTATCACGGATCCGGAGCCACCCTTGTCCATAGGAAACGGGGTGCATTCGGCCCGCAGGGGTGCCGGAATGGGACAGGCTGAGGCCAAGTCCCCCACGCCTGGACGCGACACGATGGCCGTCGCATGCTGGCTTGGAGGAAGTCAGCGTCCGTCGTTGTCGGCGGCAAACATGTCGGCGGTGTTATCCGCACCGTCCTTTTCCCCGCTTTTCTTTCCCCCGCTTTCCTTTTCCCGCGCTTCCTGTTCCTTTTCGTCTTTCTTGATGAGTGCGATGATTGAACGCGAGACATCCTTCTGCCTCCCGATCCAGTCCATGAGCTCAGGCGTGAAGGCCAGATCGATGCCGGTGTACTTCTCGCCGGGTTCGACGGGAATGCTGTCGGGCTTGACGGCCTCGCCGCTTTCCTTGTTTTCCCTGACCAGGTCGAAAACAGCTTTTGCGGCGTTCCCCTTATGCCTGTCCAGCCACCTTCCGACTTCGGGGGCATTTGCCTTGACGGTGACGAAGCCGGGGCGGATTTCCCTGAGGATCAGGCGCTTCACCTCCGTCCCGAACTTGCGGTGCTCCTTCTCCAGATTTTCGACCCACTCCGTCAATGGCGCGTCATTCCCTGTCCGGTTGAACTCCATGGACTTGTGTATGGTGAGAAGCTTGTGCGCCCTCTCTTTATCCGATCCCTTCCGGTATGCCATCCCAATGACCTCCTATACGAGCCCTACGGCATGGAGGATGGTGTACGCCTGCTGCACCTTCCCTGTTTCCAGCTGGCCGAGCCTATCGCTGATGATCTCCACGGCCTTCCGTTTCCCCACAAGGATGCTCTGTCCGTCGAAGGTGACGGTGACGCCGCCTTCTTCCTCCCCGTCCCCGGGCTTCTGCGCCATGACGGGCTTCCCCCCATACAACATGGATGGGTCGGCCAGATGGAAGTGCCCAGCGATTTTCGCGAGCGAAGCCGCGTCGGGCATCGATTTCCGTCCCTTCATGATGGAGAACGATGCGTTCCTCACCCCGCAGAGGATGGCGATGTCGATCTGCCTCTCCCCGGCGTTCCTGCAGAGTTCGGGAAGCTTCTTCCAGAACGCCGCACAGTATTCAGGGACCGCCGACGGCTTGAGCAGGCCTGCGGCGACAAGGTCGTCCTTGCCTGCGTACGACGCCACTTCACCGCCAAGCGCCGCGCCGTCAAGCGAGGAAAGCATCTCCAGCGTGGTTCCGTCCGGAATCCTGAACGCATCCCTGATCCTCTGCTGTATCGCCACGCTCGGGACTTTCCTCCCATACAGGAGCCAGCTCAGCGTCCCCTCGCTGGTCCTCGCCGCTGCGGCAAGCTGTGCGAGCGAGCTGCCCGTGCACCGTCTGATGCGGGTGACGGTGTCCCATGCCTTTCCGGCATCCTTTTCCCAGAATGAAGAATCTGTCGTCTTTTCCATACCTCGATTATATACGATGCATTCATTAAAATCAAATATAAAAGCGTACTTGTCTTCAAATATTTTACCATTTTCAAGTATTTATGTAAACTATACTCAAACGGCGGTTACTGTCGGAAGGGGGTTCTAGACGGACAGGAAGACGATGGACACGCTTGGCGGGCTGGTCACGGTCCGCAAGAGGTCGGACAACGGCCATCTCATCATGGTCGTCAGCGAGAAGGTGGCGGGGCACAGGACGGCCATACCTCTCGGACCATCCGATGACCAGGAGGGGAACCTCCTGCGCCTTTTTCATTTCATGATGAGCGATCCAGCCCATGCGTGGTGCCTCCCCGGAGAGCCGAGGACATGCAGGCGGGAAGGGTGCGGCATCACGTTCGGCTCGCTTGCCGAGAAGTTCCTTGCCGTGGGCGGCGGGTTTGCGAAGAACTCGAAGACCGTGGACGGAAAGACGCGGGAGACTTCACGGAAAGAGATGCTCTCTGTCGTCAGGGGGCTTCCAAAGGGTTTTCTCGCCCTTGATGTGGGGCTAGCCACACAGAACGACGTGCTCGACCTGGCGCTCTGGATGAAGGAGACGAAGGGGCTCTCGGCGAGCACGGTCAGGAACAGGATCGGCTACATCTCGTCGGTCTTCAAGTTCGCCATGAGGGACAAGACGATCACGGAGAATCCGGCTGTCGGGCTCGGGGGTAGCCTTCCGCGCGTGAAGGTGTCTGAACAGCGGTGGGCGGACATCAAGGAAAAGGATGTCGTGAAGCTCTTCACCACCGAAGGCGCGTTCCACAGCTTCCCCGTCTATCTCTGCTCGCTCGTCTGCCTGCTCTGCGGCATCCGCGAAGGGGAAGCGAGGGCTCTTCAGCTCGGCGACTGGGACAGGGAAAGGAACTCGCTCGTCATCGCCCACAGCGCCAGCCATGACTGCGTGAGGGGTGACACGAAAACCGGTGGCGTGAGGTATGTACCCCTCCCCCAGCCCCTTCCCGAAATCCTTGGGCTGCTCGACGACTATCCGAGGGATGCGTTCCTGATGAGGGAACGGAACAGCAGACCCTGCGCCACGTCACATCTCCAGAAGTGTTTCTATGACGCGCTGCGGAAGGCCTGCGGGATCGACGGGGAAAGGAGGAAAAAGGATCGCATCACCTTCCACAGCCTCCGCCATACGGCGATCACGTATTTCAGGACACGGTGCGGCAACGACCTCTATACGAACCTCGTTTTCGGCCATGAGACCGAGAAATACTCACCGATCAACGACCGCTACACCCATGAGAACGAGATCGCCATCGAGTCGGTGAGGGAAATCATGGAGGGAATCTTCACTCCCGAGCAGAGGAAGGCGGTCGTCTCCATAGCCCGGAAACTACTCGTCGGTGCCTCCTGACGGGCTGTTTTATAGTTAACATTTATAATCTTTTAATTAACTATTAATGATATGAAAGCGGAATTGCCATTTTTTTGGTGTTTGCCCGTAACTCAGATGAAAGATTCCCCATGTCCGTGTCGGAATCCCGTGACGCAATTCATCATGCATGAAGGAATAGGAAGCGTTTTCGTGAAATTGTTTTTGCCATTACAACATCAACGCTTTTCGTACAAAAAACCAGAATTTTATCCGAAAGTTACGGGCAAGGGTCTCAGAGTCACGGGTAAGTTTACGGGTGCACTTGTGACTCAGTATAATTGTTAACTTGACAATTATAAATGTTAACTATAGAGAGAAAATCGTTCCGGAACAACGATTTGGACGCTTTTTCTGAATTTTTGGAGTTGCCATTTTTGAAGGCAAAAAAATGCCCTGCCTTTTTGTAACTCCTTACAGGATAATTACTTAGGCAGGGCAAATTAGGCGAGAGAGACGGGNCTCGAACCCGTGANCTCCGGCGTGACAGGCCAGCGCGATAAACCAGCTTCGCTACTCCCCCAAAAGTCAATTGCAGAAATGAAGGTACCCTATAATTAAAGACTTGTCAACAACCCTTCTGCACGTTTTCTTGGTCTTTTGATTGCAGGAAAGCCCCGGCTTCACTGCGCCACGGCTTTTCCCAGCTCAAACGCCTTCCAGCAGTCCTCAGAAAACACCGTCTTGCGACACTGCCGCCGCTGTTTTCCATCAAAGAAACCAAGATGATACTTCCTGTAATCCTCGACCTGTAACGTTTCGGAACACTCCACGGTGCCTGCATATCGCACATGGGGTTCCAGAAACTGCTTGTATTATGCATAAAGCCCGTTCATGCATCCTGTCGGGGCGTTCATCGTGCAGATGAACCCCGCCTTCAGGTGTCCCTTGAATTCCGACCCGCCCGTATCGAAATTCGTGTACTGGAAGAGGAACCGCTCCAGGAAAACACGCATCGCGGCGGTGACGTCCCCCCAATACACAGGGGGAACCGAGGACCAAGTCGTCAACCTTGTCAATCTCCTCAAGCACCGGTTTCAGCCCATCATTCCACGTGCACCTCCCAAAACCACCGCCCTCCACCCTATTGCATGCCATGCAACTGCGGCAACCCATGAAATCGAGATCATACAGATCGATGATCTCCGTCACCGCTCCGACACTTTCCGCACCTTCCGCAACCTTATGCTGCACCAGATCCGTGTTCCAACCCTTGCGCGGGCATCCATTCAACAAGACAACCTTCATGCCAAGCCCCTTCCTCTATACATGCTTCTTCCCAAACCGGCGGCTCACTTCATGCACCGCCGCCAGCTTTGTGGATTCTGTCAATCACATCCCGAAGCGACATGCCCCGGAGCACCCCAATCGTCCATCTCCTTGAACAGCTCCTCCATAACAGGTTTTCACAACGACAGATGAAGAGTCCTGTGTCTGAATTCTGTGAAAGGCTCATGTTCAACTTGCCGACACCGGGCTCCACAGTATCATAGACATCACTCAGCAGGATGTCCTCCGGCTCCTTCAAAAGGCCGCAACCTTTGGTTTGGATGCCCTGCTGATGAGCCCTGCCTTCACAGGGCGGACAATATCCTCCTGATGTAGCTCGCATTCGTATGCAATATCCCTGAAATCGAATCCGATATCATCGGCTTGTCCATTTCACTGATGATGACGAGCGAATGCAATGCCTCTGCCTGCCGCATTTCGTTTCTGAGATTGTTACCGTAACAAAAAATCATTCAAGCGACACCATGCTAATCCTGCATTTCACCAACCTTCTCCTCGAACATGACAGACCCAAACTCCAAGAAACTCCATCAAAGGCACACATGCGGCATGGGAAGTCTCCAAAAAGGTTATGTAGGTTCAGGGACATGAAACGACATACAACTATCTTTGCGGCTTTGCTGCTTGCCACCATGCTCACCGCATGCGGCACAAGCCGGACGACCACGACCACGACGGCACAGGTACAGGCGCAGGCGCTACCTGCGGCCTATGGGGAAGCGACCTATGAAGCCTCAAGCTTCACCACCGTCCCCATCGACCTGGAAAACCTCCAGGAAAGCTATGCGGACGGGAAGATCATCGTCACGGAGAACGAACTGACCATCGCCATCACCAACATCAGCGACACCAAATGGAACTTCACCTTCACCGGGACAACGGCCAAAAGCGTGAGACTGGAAAGCAGGACGGACAGCATGGCCACGCTCCAAGGCGTGTCCATCAACGCATCGGAGAAAGGCAGTGGGCCGGCATTCTGGTACTCCTCCTCGAGCGACTTGTACCTCGTCCTCTCCGGGAACAACACCATCAACGACAACAAGGTCAGCTACAAGGCCGCTGACGGCAGCCTTTGGGACACCACCCTGACAAAAGCAGCGTTGTATGCCCAAGGCAACATGCTCATCGGCGGAGACGGAAGCTTGGACATCAATGCGGTTCCGAAGCATGGGGTGTTCTGCGCAGACGTGTTGACCATCAAGAGCGGGATGGTCACCGTCACGCTGGATAGCGGGAAAAGCGACGGGACCTGCATCAAAGCGACCAACGGCTACATCCAGGAAGGCGGCACCGTCACCCTGACCGGACTGAACGCAGAAGCAGGCTCGGAGAACAAAGGATTGAAAGTCGACGGCGAGGAATCCGCATATGGCAAGGGGAAAGGATACATTGTCATCAACGAAGGAACATTCACCAGCACGACAAGCGGCAAAGGCTTGTCAGCAGGATTCGACAGTGCGGAGGATGGCGACACCGCATCAAAAGAGAACGACCCTTGGGCTGATGTGTACATCAACGGAGGAGTTATCACCATCAAGACCACCGCGACGCCGCGGGAGGACAGCTCCCCGACAGCCGATGACGGCGTCTCCCCTGAAGGCATCGAAGGGAAGCGGAACGTCATCATCTGCGGAGGGATCGTCACCGTTGAGACCACCGATGACGGCATCAACTCCAGCGAAGGGGACCTGACCATCAACGGCGGTACGATCTTCGCCCATTCCTCGCTGAACGACGGCATCGACAGCAATGGGAAGATCGCCATCAACGGCGGGACAGTCATCGCCCTCGGCGCGGAGGTACCGGAAGACGGCATCGACTGCGACGACGACAGTGCATTCACCTACAATGGGGGAACCATCATCGCCCTGGGCGGAGGCAACAACGCGCCATCAGGAAGCACAACCACCGGATACTGCCTCACCACCGGCGGTGGCATGGCAGGTCACGGGGCCCGCCCCGCCCTCCCTCTTGAAGGGGAACGCCCCGAGCGTCCGCAAGGCAATATGAAGGGATTCGCCGGCGCGGTAGGTGCGTTCAGCTCATCCGACACCTTCGCCGTCACTGATGACGGAGGTAACGTGCTCCTGGCCTTCACACTGCCGGAAGGATACACCGCATCCAACATGCTGCTGGCATCCTCCAGCCTGAAGGACGGCATGAATGTAACTCTCACCAAGGATGCGCAGGTGGAAGGGGAACTCGCCTTCGGCGTCCTGTACCAAGGTGTCGTGACGATTGCCGGTGGGACAAGTTCCCTTGTGTCCATCAACGGACATACGACAACCATCACCCTCTGAGGTTCCAGCCGGTCCAATGGACCGGCTCGCTTTTCCCTGTCATCCCACCCATACGGGAAGCATGTAAATGCAAACGGATATCCTGATGTTCTTCCAAAGAATCGTGATACCCGCCTTGGACAAGATTGCGATCTTCTTCACGCTCTTCGGTGACAACACAGTCCCCATCGCAGGCACGTTGTTCCTCAGTACGCTGGGCAAAAGCCATCGTCCGCATGCCCCGTCCGTTCCTCGTCATTCCGGATAGGGAAAGCAAGTACGTCGCCACAGCCACAGGATACAACTTCCACCGCGACATCGGTGTATTCCTCCATCGCCTGCGCCGTCATCATCCTGCTTATCGGCGTCAGCAGGATGTACCTCGGCGTCTATTGGCCGATGGATGTCGCCGGGGGCCTGATTCTCGGCATCCTGACCTATGGCATGTTTCTGTCGATGGGTGCAGACCAGAAAATCCGCTACAGCACCATCATCGCATTCGCCCTCACACCGTGGCGTCATGCATCCTGATGCTCCTCCTGCAAGCCAAGAAGATCGACAGCGTTGCCTTCACCGACATGATGAAGGTATTCGTCCAGTTCTCAGGGCTTTTTCAGGGGCAGTGCCATTGATGAAGGGCACATCCATTACCGGACGGGACAGTGTAGGTGAAAATCCTCCGCTTCGCCATCGGATTCATAGTCGTGATGGGAATCACGGCCTCCAAGCACCTCTTCAAGGCGGAAACGACGTACTATCCTGTCTCCTTCGCAAGGTACTCCCTGCTTGGCATCCGGGCCCTCGCCATCTATCCTTGGCTGGGAAGGAAGGTGCAGTTGTTCGCATAAGCGGGAAGCACCTTTGGGGTGTAGTGTTTCTCGGAAAGGTACCGATGGAATCCCTCCTCATCAAGAAGATGGGAACCGCATTCACGGTACATCACCCTGCCGCACATCAATGCATCATCCAACGCATAATGCTGATGGTAATCGGCGAGGTCGAGATACTGGACCAGATAGGACAACTTGTAACAAGGCAGGTTCGGCCATATCTTCCGACCGAGATTGCAGGTGCAGACGTAGCGTATGGGATCGCTTTGCAATCCATATACCTGCAAGGTGCGTCTCAGCACGCCCATGTCGAACTGGGCGAAGTGCGCCACCACAAGATCACCCTTGATGAAGTCCTGGAGTACCGGCCACAATTCGGGAAACTGGGGTGCCTTCAGACAATCCCTGCTGTCCAACTGGTGGACGCTGGTCATCCAAGGATCAAAATAGGGTATTCGGGGATGAATCAGAGAATAGAAGGAATCCTGTTCCTTCCCTTCCTCATCGAAACGGACCAAGCCGATGGCACATCCACAGCCAGCCTCATTATTCGCCGTTTCGAAATCCAAGGCAACGTATTCCATCACTTCCCTTCCAGATACATCAATGCATGATAGCAACTGTCACGGTCAAGCAACAATTTCTGCTTCTCAAGACGATCAGCCTGCCACTGCAGTTTCGCCTTCAACTCATCCGTCTCGGAACCATACCCGCTTTCCGAGAGATTCTTTTTCTGTTCCCAATCCGTTCTGTCGCTCTCGATCACCATATCCTGATAGGCAAGTTTGTCCATATCCAAGCTCATCTGCAGATACTGCGTGGACACTTCATTGCGTATCTTCTGCACAGCCTGAGAATAATCCACCTTGGCTATCTCGGCCTTCGTTTGGTTCCGGGTCACATCCCTGAGTTTTTTCCCTCCATCCCAAACGGTGGATTTGATGGCGACCGTGAAATTCAAGGTGTAATCATCCTGACGGTACCAATCCTTTTCCAACACAGGGAAACGGCTTCCGCCATAACCGACGCTGGTCTGCAAGGCAAAGTCCGGTTTCCAGTTGACGCTGGCTTGGGAAATACCCGTGGCAAGGTCCGCTACTTCTTCAAGCGAACGCAAGATCCCGAGATTATCCATCTGCGGACTGACGGCGCGAAGGATCAGCGTCTCCTCCCCCAAATCATACAACTCGTTGAAATCCTTCTCCTCCAACTCATAGGAAATATCATCCAAGGTAATCGTTTCGTCAGCACAGAGATCCTGGATGGCAAGCAATTGGGTGGATAATTCCATCTCAACCTGTCTGAGACCTATGTCTATCTGCCGGGTCTGTATCTGCGCTTTCAGCACATCCCCGTCAAGCAACATGCCGTTGTCACGTGCGGAAGAGACGATCTCCACCAAACGGGAAGCGGTTTCCGACTGTTCGGCAAGCAACTCCCTCGTCTTTAGCAAGTGCTGGATGGTGTTCTCTCTGGCAAAGAGTTCGCTCCGTTGTTTTCTGACCAAGGCTGTGATCTGCAAAGCCCTGGTATCTGCGATCTTCTGGTACAGTCTGATGGCTTGGGAAATCTTCCCCCATGTGAACACTGGCTGCGTGATGTTCAGGGAAAATGCGTACAAGGTATGTTCCATTCCCCCGTAGAGCTTCAGATAGGCATCCGGACTGCCGCTGTACGCCGACACATTGACTCCTTGGTCGGAGAGTTGCTGGAGCAGATTCTGGGTACTCACCGTCACCGGTCCGACCAATGGCCTGTACATGTACGTCCCGGTGATCGCCATATCGATGGTAGGTCCCCTTCCCGCTCTGGCATCCTTCACATCCAGAAGCGCAACCCGATAATCCTCCCTCGCCTTGCGGATTTCCAGATTGTTCGCTTCCAACCTGGCCGACAATGCATCATCAGACAAAGCGAACAGGGAAAAAGGAAAAAGAAGGAACGGAATGAGGATGACTACCTTGGCAAACCTCATTATTTTGTTCCTTTCAACGTCATGGAAAGCGTGGTGGACTCGCGGGGATTGGACGTGACCGTCACGGTCTTGCCTACCGGGGTGTTGGTCGCATCAGCATCCGCCACTTCGACAAAGTAACTCACCGAATACAGTTTCAGGTCAGGGGTATACTGGCTTGCCGAAATGATCTTTTCCGGAATGGTGAGGGTGAAATGCCCATGAACCGTCTGGTTGCTGCTGGGATAATACACCGCCGTGGTTGTCTCCATCATCTTGTTCGCCGCGACGGCGCTTGTCCCCGCATACAAGGTGACAGTCAAACCATCTTGCTTGGCAGTCGCTTCACCACCCAGCGTATAATACCCGTCAATGGTCCGCTCGGCGACGACCAGATGCTTCATGTAACAGTCGGCGGCGGGAACCGTCGAATTCTTATTGGTCAAAGCAAAAACCACGGCATCAGTGGACAAATTCCCGTCGGCATCACACTGGACATACGCATATGCGTTGTTCGGAGTGTAATACACCTTTCCTGAAACGCCGGAAGTGCTCCCGGAAAACGTAACGGAATTCGTGGTCGGAGTACCTTCGTAATACGTGGCCACACCTGTGGAGTCGGTCACCTTCACGGTGAAATTGTTCGCCGCTATGTTCGAATTATTTCCGGAGACATCCATGATTCTCGTCAGGTTGAGGGTGTAGGAATCGCTACTCCGGCTCAGTGTTTCCGTCTCCATGGTATTGGTCCGTTCGCTGGACAAGAAAGAGGCTGTCTTGGCAGCGCTCAATTTCCCGTTGTTGAAATCCTTATGGTAAAAGGCCAGATAGATGGATATCCTGTCTGCGGTCTTTCCGAACGTTGGATGACTGGAGTTCCATTCCACAGGAATCGAATAGGAACCGTTCGCATCGGTAATGGCATGGAATATCCGGACCGTAGTCTCTGGTTTCGTCCCATTGCTGACAGCCTCATTCCGCTCTGATTCCGTCAGGAACGCATAGACATCCACATCAGAGACATCCTTGGTCTGTGTGCCATCAAGCTCCTGCACCGTCCCTGTGATCGTTGAAGTGAACACCGAACTGCAGGAAACAACGGCAAACAGACACGCCGCCGCACAACAAAACACCAATGCATCAATCCTTCTCATCACGCAGCCTCTCTTCTCTCCGCAAAAGCCTGTCTTCCGTAATGTAATACAACGTCGGTATCAAAAACAGGGTTATCAAAGTCGATGTGAACAACCCGCCAGCGATCGCTTGCCCGAGCGGGGCGTATAATTCCGCCCCTTCGCCCCGCGCGACAGCCATCGGGATGACCCCCAGCATCGTAGTGAGCGTCGTCATGAATATCGGCCGCAAACGCGTCGACGAACCCTCGGCGATCATACGCTTGAGATGCTCATGGGCATCCTCACCATCGCCCAAAGGATTCCGCTCCCGGCACAAATTGACATAATCAATCAAGATGATGCCGTTGTTCACCACCACTCCTCCCAAGGAAATGATTCCGAGCAACGACAACAGACTCAACGTGGAACCGAAAAGCAACAGACCCATCACCACCCCGATAATGCAAAACGGTATGGTCAGCATGATGATGAACGGCTGACGGAACCGTTCGAACTGCAGGACCATCACGGTGTAGACCATGAACCACGCTACGATCAGGGCACGAACCATTGTCGGAAGCGAATCCCCAATCAATTGTCCGATCCCGCCGCGCTTGCTCGTCACCCCATCGGCAAGCGGATGTTCTTCAAGATAGCGGTTCATCCTGTTGGACACCGGAAGCGCATCCTCACTGACCAACGTCGCGCTGATGGTGATCGTCTTGGCCCTGTCGGTGTGGTTGATGGCGCTGATGTTGTTCTGGATGGAGAATTCCCCAAGGTTGGCGAAATCGACCAACGTGCCTCCCAAGGATTTCACCTGGATATGGGAAAGCCGGTCCATGTTGATGGGTTGGCCCTTCAGATCGCTCTGCAGCTTGATGGTATATCTGGACGCATCAACATTGTTGTATCTGCCGCAGTCAACCCCCTTGAACATGATCAGGGTGGTCAAACCGGCTTCCATACTGGAGATCCCCAGACTGGCCATGTAATCCTGTACCATATTGATGATCAAATCATAGGTATCGAACGAAGTATCCATTTCCACTTGGACGACTGAAGGATCTTCCCGAAGACGCCCTTGGATCCTGGTTGCCTCGGCATACAGGCTCGCCATGTCTTCGCTGACCAACGTGAGGCCATAGCCTCCACCTCCGGAAGCATACCCCAACAGTTTGTCGAATCCGCCGTTCTTCACCTTGACTTTGCAGTCAGGTATCCGGTCATCCAAAGCCTTCTGCACCTGCAGCATGATGTCATGGATGTCACGGGAACGCTCCTTGACGGGAACCAGATTGACATAGAAGTACGCCTCATTTGATTTGGCGGCGATGACGCTGAAATCCTCAGAACGCCCCTGGAACGCGACAAGGTTGCGCATTTCCGGCACACATTCACGCACAATGCGTTCGGCCACCGCCGTCTTCGCTTCCGTCTGCTTCAGGCTGTAACCGCGGGGGAATCGCATATCAACGTAAAAATCACTGTTGTCCGTCGACGGAATGAAAGCGACACCAAGTTTACGCGAAACAAAGACCGTCAGAAGCAAGAGCAAGATGGCGAACAGGAACACAAAACGGCGGTTGTCCATGCTCCATACAAGCCACCCTTGATAGGAATGCTCAAGCCGGGNCATGACCGTGTCCACCTTATGTATGTTCCGTTCGGGACAGACAGGCCTGAGCAGGGTCTTCAGAAAGAACGGGACGAACAGGACCGCGACCAAGAACGACCCAGCCATCGCCAGGATCAAAGTCTCGGCTACTTCCTTGAGGATCATGCCGACAAGCCCCTGCAGCATCGCCACCGGGATGAACACCACAATGGTCGTCACCGTGGACGCCAGGATGGAGGAAGTGACCTCATCGCTTCCTTTGATGATGCACGCATCCAAATCCATGTTCCGTTCACGATAATGCCGGTACACCTCTTCCAACATGACGATGGAGGCGTCGACCACCATTCCCAACGCTATGACCAAACCGGAAAGGCTCATCAGGTTGATGCCGATATGCATCAGCCGCATGCCGATGAACGTGAACAGGATGGACAACGGTATGGACAATCCGATGATCAAAGTCATCCTGATGTCCATCAAGAAGAGCCAGATCACCACCACGGCCATGACGACACCGAGGATACCGCTCTGCACCACGGTGGACAGCGAGGCTTTGGTGGTTTCGCTGTAATCATTGATGACCGTGAAACGAACCGCTCCCCCGGTCAAGCGCTCTTCTTCCCTGAGGATGCGTTTGACCGCATCACACACCTTGACGATATTGCCGTCACTCCGGTTGGAAACCGAGACCACCAAGAGGCCTTTCCCCTCGCTGGTCACCGCTTCATCAGCCACAGGATACTCCAAAGAGACATCGGCTACATCCTGCAACTTGATCAAATTCCCGTCCAAATCCACCCCGACAGTCAGGTTCCGGATATCTTTGACATCAGAGAACGACCCCTGATACCGCATGTTGATCGTCCGGTCGCGAAATGTGGAAGCGCCCAACGGCAGTTCGGAATTGGAAGCCTGAAGCATCTGGTATACCTGCAGGACGCTGATGCCTTTGCTCACCAGATCATCACTTCTCAACGTCACCATGGTCTGCAACTGTTTCCCACCGTCAATGGTGATGTCGGAAACTCCAACAATCTGGTTGATCTTCGGCCTCAGGGTATCGGACACATACTGGGTGACTTTCGCACTGTCCTGGCCTCCGTCTACGGTAAAGATGATGGCGGGCAACATCGTCGCGGCACCCACCAAAGCCTGCGGCTCTCCCTGAAGTCCCGAAGGAAGGTCATTCTTCAAGGTGGAAATGCGGTAGCGAATCTCCTGAAGCTGGTCATACGGATCCACATCGTCCCGATAGTAAACCTGAATGAAACTCACCGAATCCTCTGAAATGGAATCCATCGATTTATAGTTGGGAAGCGTGACGAACTGGTCTTCCAGAATCTTGGTCACATCCCGTTCCACATCGGAAGCGGAAGCGCCGGGATACAACGCATATACGATGATGGAAGGCAGGTTGACGGAGCTCATGAACGCTATGCTCTGGTTGTTCAGGCTATAGAAACCGAAGGCCAAGAGCACGATCAGCAACATGGCGACGACGACACGATGTTTGACTGCGAAACGTGCGTTATTCACTTGCCTCTAGCCTCACCGTTTGTCCATCAAACACGGAGTTCTGTCCATCAGTGACAAACAGAGCCTCGGCATATTCCTTGGGAACCATGAAATATTGGTCATCCTCAATCTCAGGAACGAACTCTACATGATGCACGGTCCGGGTAGCCTCATCGTACACATAGCAGGAACCATCGGGTTTCCGGACCGTCTGCGGAAGCGAGAAGACGTCATCATGGGCATCATACGCGATGACGGCCTTGACATACATGCCGGGTCTGAAGCCTGATACGTCGCCGAGCAACCGGCAACGGACTCCGAAAACCTTGGACTGGACCTGGATGAAGGGATCAATGGAGAGCACTTTGGCCCTGACCGACACATCGCTTCCCGGTTTTGTGACCGTCACGGAAAGGGAATCATGGCCTGTCAGAAACAAATCATATGCTTTTTCTGGCACTTTCAGGTTGACCACAAGATCATCAAGATCCGCGATGACCGCAAGCGGAGTGCCTTGGGCTGCGGTGCTTCCTTTCGCGGAAGGCGCGGTGAGGATGGTGCCGCTGGCTTTGGCTTTCACCACAGCATAGTCCATCTGCAACGTGGCGAGATCATATTGCGCCTTCGCCACGTCACGTTGGGCCTTCGCCTCGTCATAATTCTGCACCGTGGTGTTTTTTTTGTCGTACAACGCAGTAACCCGTTGGAACGTGTTGTCCGCGGCAAGATACGCCGCCTGGGCCTGAAGCATTTGCTGCCTGAACGGTTCATCATCCAAAACGGCGATGACATCCCCTTCCTTGACCAGAGATTCCACCTCCGCGTCGTATTCCATCACCGTTCCTGAGACCAACGGCACCACCGGTATCATCGCATCGGCCTCCACATGGCTGGAGACGGTGACTTTCCGGGAAATGTTCCGTTTCTCCGGCTTTGCCGTCGCGACAAGCGGTGCGGGAGATGCATACGATTTCGCGGAATTTCGGCCGACAAACGTATTGACCAGATAGATGGCTCCGCCCATGACCGCAAAGAGAAGCACATACCTGAGCATGAGGAACGCGATATTCCTTTTCCTTGCCATTTTATCTCCCTGTCGTCGCCGAGAACACCTGTCCTTCGACCGTCATCACATAGGATCCCACACTCTGTGGTATCAGATAGCATTCCCCTTTGTGCAACACCTCTGTCCCGTCCGTTCCATCCAAGACAGCCTTCCCTTCCGTCACCAACACCACCTCCGCGGCGGGATGCTCCTTCACTTCATACGAACCGGTATGCAGGGAAAGCAGGCTGAACTCCGGTGCAGGGGTGACGATCCTCAAGCGTCCCGCTTCATCTTTCTCGCATACACATTTTCCAACCCCCTGTCCGTGGATGGAAAGGATGGAAAGCAGTTCGGGTACATCGACACGTTTGTGTGTAAGCCCGCCGCGAAGCACATTGTCACTGGAACTCATCAGTTCCATACCATCGCCGAGCACATATGCATGCAGGGTGTCCGGTTGCAGGTAAAGGGCTTCACCAGGCTCGAGATGGACCACATGAAGCAAGAACGGGCAGAAGAGCCCCGGGTCCGTCGGGAACGACTCATAACAGGACAATACAATACCTTTGGGTTCCAAAAACCTGCCGTCGGCTGACGCGAAAGGAAGTTCCGACAACCGAAGCTTCTGGACATACTCATCGATACAAACGGAAAGCTCTTCTTTGGGCATGGTATACAACGTGGTGAACAACCGCTCCAACGCCTTGTCCCCCTTGCCGATTCCTGAGAAATACTTCTCATAGGAGACGGGCATCAGATGGGACAAACAGCGGTCAATTTCAAGGAAATGGCGGAAACCGCACATCGCGGTAACGGGAGTGAGCGCATACAACACTTCCGCTTTCTGGTTCTCATCCTGATAATCCCAATCGCCCCTGTTTGGATCGCTTTGCCTGAGGGAGGCTTCCTTCTTCCATCCGGCTTTCGCTTGGGCGACCGTAGGATGGCATTGGATGGACAAAGGTTTCTCTATGGCCAGCACTTTGAACAGGAACGGGAGAGTCTTCCCGTACCGGGCGATATGCGCTTTCCCCAGACATGCATCGGCATGTTCTTCCAGGTACGAAGACAATTTGCTCCCGTCATCCAGACTGGCATCTCCGCTTGGATGGGCACCCATCCAGTATTCCGCCATACAATTCCCGTCCTGGGGAATTCCCAATAAGGAAGAGATGAAATCCTTCTTTCCCCAATCATATGTTTTGATGACTCCATGCAAACGCACCGCAATCATGCCGACCCCCAGTACTGGTCACTATATCCTTCCGGTTTTCATCCTGCAAGAGTTGTTTGCGGTCTAGCAGAAATATGGGTATACTGTATGTATTATGGAAAGAATCATCATGGACGTGGACACCGGTTTGGATGATATGGTGGCCATCATGCTTGCCGCAGGTTCCCCTGCCATCACCATCGATGGAATCGTCGCCACCAGCGGCAACCAAACCATCGCCAAGACACTGCCCAACACCCTCAATGTCGTCCAGTTCCTTGGCAAAGACATACCCGTATATGCTGGCAGCCGCCAGCCTCTGCTCCGTAAGCAACGGACGGCAGGCAATATCCATGGAACAGACGGACTGGGGGATATCCCGTTCCCGCCACGCACCAAACAGGCTGAAAAGACGAATGGCGTATGGGCCATCATCAAAGCCATCATGGAAAACCCCGGAAAAATCACACTCGTCCCTACAGGTCCCCTGACGGACATCGCCCTTGCGATGCGCTTGGAACCGGACATCATCCAGAACGTCAAGCAAATCGTCTTCATGGGCGGTTCCCTCAGCGGCGGAAACGTCACCGAACACGCCGAATTCAACTTCTTCGCTGATCCTGAGGCGGCGAAAATCGTGGTGGAAAGCGGAGCCCCCATGGTGATGTTTGGTCTGGATGTGACATTACAGATACAACTCACCCAAGAACGGCTCCAAAAATACGCACAGCTTCCCGGAAGAGTCGCGGCGCAATTCTGCAGGGGGATGGACTTCTATATGGCCACCTGCCTTGAAGTCATCAGGGAATGTCCTGCGATGCACGATCCCAGTTGCATCGCATATCTTCTCCAACCCGACATGTTCGACGGAGAGAAACATATCCTTTCCGTGCAAACGAAAGAAGGAGACGACTATGGCGCTGTCATCGACAAAGGACCGGGAGGGACGGTGAAAGTCATCACCAAAGTCGACGCAAAACGGTTCTGGCCACTTCTGGACAAAGCCCTGGCAAACCTGGGATGATCTTCAGGCTGTGCCTCTTGTGAAGGGTCAACCGCACGCATAACGGATGGATTCATGCAAAATCCGCTGAAGAAATACGCAGCTGTGTCCGGCACACACCAAATCAGATGAGCAGGTCTTCCATCGGAGCCCGGGTCTTGGGAGTCTCCGGCACGGCACTGTACCCGAAGGGGATCACCAATGCGGCCATCCAATCCTCACCGCTCAAGCCGAGCATAGCCAGCACTTTCGCATTGTCGAAACCTTCCAAGGCACAACTGTCGATACCCATGCTCTTCGCACCAGTCATCATGTTGGCGCCTGCCAGATAGCATTGGCTTTTCGACCATGCGTCCAACCGCCCCTCATCCCTGAGGAACTCATAGAAACCGCGATAGTCTTCGATGATGGGTTTGGGATCGCCATATCGGCTGTCCCGTTGCCAGACGAACGCACCGTCGGGATCATAGTATTTTCCCCTCCGCGCCAAGATGATGATGGACAGTGGAGCTTGCAGGAGCATCGGCTGGGAGAAAGCGGCTTCATACAGTTTTTCCCGTTCCGCGCCTTCCGTCACATGAAATGCCCAAGCCTCGAATCCAAAGGAAGACGGACTGAGCCTGCCGTATTCAAGTATCTCAGCAAGGTCCTCCTTGCTGATGGGTTTGTCCAGATAATTCCGACAGGCAAACCGATGTCTCATCGCCTCAAGAAACGTCATACGCTACATCCAATGCGACTTCGATCATCGGGCACATGCCCTTCATCCGTTCCTCATCCTTGAACGATTCGCCCGTCGCAAGGCTGTCTGTCATCGTAAGGATAGATAAAGCCTTGCGCCCGGTCCAGGCCGCATTGCAATACAAGGCGTACGTTTCCATATCCTGGGCAAGAGCTCCGACTCTGGCCCATTGTTTCCAGCAATCAGGGCCGGCTGCATGATACGAGGAGAAATACTCGCTGGACAGCACCATGCCGGCATACATCCGTATCTTGCGCTCTGTGGCGACACGCATCGCAACGGAAAGCAATTGATAGTCCGCACAAGGGCTGAACGTACCGTCCAAATGATATTGTCCCGCATAGCCGCCATCAGTGGAAGCGCTCATCGCAGCGACAAGATCGCCCACCCGTATCGCCTTCTGGTACCCACCGGAAGTTCCTATGCGGATGATGGCCTGCACATCATAGAAAGAGTACAACTCATAGCTGTAAATGCCGATGGAGCCTTCCCCCATGCCGGTGGCAAGCACGGATACCGGTTTGCCTTTATAGAGACCTGTATAGCCAAGCACATTGCGCACATCGCTGACAAGGCGCCTTTGATCGAGATAGGTTTCGGCAAGCATCCGGGCACGAAGCGGATCCCCGGGGCAGAGCACCACCGGGGCGTAATCGCCTTTCGAACCATGGTTGTGGGGTGTCATCAAGAGGCTCCCTTGATATACGGTTTGCCGTCAGAAGCGGGGGCATAGTTCTTGCCGCTGAACAGCACCAAAGCTATCAGGGTAATCAGATACGGAAAGATGTTGAACACCTCTGTCGGAACCGACTTGAGGGATGGGAAGTTTGTGGCGATAACCGTGAAGGCTTGTGCCGTACCGAACAGGAGCGACGCACCGGTGACGCCGAGCGGAGTCCATCTTCCGAATGAGACAGCGGCAAGCGCTATGAATCCCCTGCCGTTGATCGTCGCAGAAGTGTACTGGATCGTCTGGGTGAGCACAACGCAACCTCCGGCAAGTCCGCCGAGGAAACCACTGCCTAAAACGGCAATATACCGTATTCTCCGTACATTGATGCCGACTGATTCCGCAGCCGCCGGATGCTCGCCACAGGCCCTGAGGTGCATGCCAAACGGCAGTTTGTACAACACAAACCAAGAAAGCACCACCACGATGGCTGCGATGTAGACGGAAGGATACATGCCGATGGCATCCGTATGCATACCCATGCGGAACTCTTTGGTCCGGTCGGCGTTGAACAGAATCTGGCTGGCGAAAATCGTGACACCGGTCGCCAACAGGTTGATGCCGGTGCCGCTGATCGTCTGGTCAGCGTTCAGGTTGATGGCTGCGACCGCATGGATGATGGAAAACAGGCAACCGATACAAGCTCCGATCAAAAGAGCGAGAAAAACCGAAACACCGTTCGCCATACCCGACGCTTCCAGCAAGGTTTGGGTGGCCGCTGCGGCGCATCCGCCCAGCCCCATCAAGCCTTCAAGGGCGATGTTCACCACCCCGCTGCGTTCGCAAATCATACCGCCGATGGCGGTAATGAGAATCGGCGCGACGATCATCAGAATGGTTGGTATTGATTGGAATATCTGGTTCATTGTGCGGTCACCTCCTTCGCCAAGCGCTTTTTCTCAAGACGTTCTTCAAGCAGTTTCAAACCGCTTCTCAAGGCGATGAAGACAACAATCAACCCTTGGATGATGTAGGTGATCTCTTTGGGAATCTGCTTCGATTGCATCAACGCCTGCGCGTTTTTCAACAAACCGAACAGGTATCCTGCAACCATCGTCCCGACACCGGTGCAGTTACCGACGAGCGCAACGGCGATGCCATCAAAACCGTAGTTATCCATACCTGAGATGATTCTTCCGTATTTGAAAGAACCGAGGGCGACGATGCCGCCGGCCAAGCCGGCAAACGCTCCGGCTATCGCCATGGCGACGGCGATGCTCTTCACCACGGGGATACCGCTCGCACGAGCCGCATCCTTGTTGAAACCGGTCGCCCGCATTCCATAACCCAGCCGCGTCTTTTCCATGATGAACCAATACAGAAGCACCGAAAAGACCATGAAGAACCAGCCGTTATTCAAAAGCGAACCATTGGTGATCTTCTGGAAGAAATCATTGGAAAGCAAGGCTGTCGCGGGATAGTTCGCCGTCTTGTAGGTTGTCGCTCCGGGAAGCTGGAAACAGATGATGCGAGACAGATACAAAGCGATATAGTTGAGCATGATGGTCGAAACGACCTCGCTCACCTCGAATTTCGCCTTCATGAGGCCTACCACACCACCCCACACCGCACCGACAAGGACCGCCAAAACGATGCAGAGTATCCAATGCAAACCGGGAACTTGCGGCCCGAGCAACGCAAACACCTGAGCAACGGTCATTCCCATGATGTACTGTCCTTCACCGCCGATGTTGAACAATCCGACCCGTTCCGCGAATCCCATGGAGAGGCCACAGAGTATATACGGCACCGAGTAATTGATCGTCTCAAAGATGTAGCGGACATTCATCTTCCCGTTATCGATATTATAGCCCGTCAGAGCCTGCCAAAGGGCTTTGTACATGTTGCTGGGTTTTCTTCCGACGGCGGCGACGAGTATCGTCCCCACCAAGAACCCCAGAATGACAACCAGCACGGAAACGAATCCCTCCGATTCAAGAAGAGATGTGCGGCTTTTCATTTTGGGTGCCTGCTTCTTTGTTGTGTCCGCCATCACGCCCCCTCCTTTTTGGAACCCGCCATCATCAAGCCGATCTCCCGTTCATCGACCTCGCCGGCCTTGTATGTACCCACGATAGTCCCCTTGCTGATCGTCGCGATACGGTCACACAGGTTCATGATTTCATCAAGCTCAAAGGAAACCAAGAGAATCGCCCTTCCTTTGTCCCGTTCATCCAGAATCCGCCGCCGGATGTACTCAATCGCACCCACATCCAACCCACGGGTCGGTTGCGCGACAAGCAACACTTTCGGGGACAGGCTGATTTCCCTGGCCACAATGACTTTCTGTTGGTTGCCGCCAGAAAGGCTTCCCGCTGTCGTCATCGCGCCTTCCCCGCACCGCACATCGAATTCCTCGATCAATTTCTCCGCTTTGGATTTCATCAACGGAAAATTCAGGATGCCGTATGCATTGGAAAGCGGCATATGATAATAATCCTTCATTGCGCAGTTCTCGCTGATGGAAAATTCGCTGACCAAACCATGTTTCTGGCGGTCTTCTGGAATATGTCCGAGACCTGCCTCGATCCGTTGCCGGATTTCCATGTGCGTGATGTCCTTCCCATCCAACAGGATAGTCCCTTTCTGGACAGGAAGCAAACCGGTCAAACCGTAGAGCATCTCACTCTGACCGTTCCCATCAATGCCGGCGACGCCCAGAATCTCCCCCTCATGCACCTCAAAATTCAAATCGTGCACTTTCGGATTTCCCAAAGCATCATCAATCTTCACATCCTTGACGGAAAGCATGACCTTTCCCGGTCTGCAGACGCTCTTGTCAAGTTCGAATTTGACGGCACGGCCGACCATCATTTCCGCAAGTTGCTGTTCCGTCACATCCGCGACATTCACCGTTCCGATTACCTTGCCGCGACGCAGGACGGTACACCGGTCAGCGACTGCTTTGATCTCCTTCAGTTTGTGAGTGATCAGGATGATGGTCTTTCCTTCCCTTTTCAGCAGGCGGATGATTTCCATCAACTCATCAATTTCCTGAGGGGTGAGAACCGCTGTCGGCTCATCAAAGATGATGATGTTGGCATCGCGATACAGGACCTTGAGGATTTCGACACGTTGCTGCATGCCTACCGTGATGTCTTCGATGTACGCCTTCGGGTCGACGTGGAGTCCGTAGGTCTGGGAAAGCTTCGCCACCTTTTTTTCCGCACTCGAAAGGTCAAGGATACCCCGTTTTGTCGGTTCCATACCAAGGACGATGTTTTCCGTGACGGTGTAGTTTTGGACCAATTTGAAGTGCTGGTGCACCATTCCGATCCCCAATGCCGTAGCGACATTCGGGTTTTTGATGTTCACTTCCTTGCCATGTATCTTAATAACTCCGCTATCCGCGCTATATGCCCCGAACAGTATGGACATGAGCGTTGATTTTCCTGCGCCATTTGCTCCGGTAAGGGCCGCCTTTGTTCCGGAGCAAATGGCGCAGGAAAATCAACGCTTATTGAAATACGCGCGTCTTTCTGAGCAATGCGTTCTCCGCTGTCAGGCTCAGAAAGTCCGGCCATTATTTTAATAAGCGTTGATTTTCCTGCGCCGTTTTCGCCAAGAAGTGCAAGGATTTCCCCGTTTTCCACGTTCACTGACACATGGTCATTTGCGACGATGCCAGGAAATGTCTTGGTTATCCCTTGCATCTCAATTGCGTACTGTTCTGCCAAGTTGGACTCCTTTCTCTTCTACTTTGGGCACGCACGCATGCCCAAGATAGGAGAGCGGCATGCCGAGGCATGCCGTTCCCTTCAAAATGCAAGAATCAGTCGTCTTTGGCGGCAAGACCAGAAGGAACCGCACCAGCGGCCAACGCATCCTTGTAGGTGCCGTAAATCTTGATCTTTCCACTGATGATGTCGGCTTTGGAAGCATCAACATCCTTCTGCACGGCCGCGGAGAGATCCGGATTGGATTTTGCGTAATCGACGCCATCTTCTTTCATACCCATGGTGACGACACCACCCTTGAACGATTTATTGGCAACTGCCTCAAGCGCCATCTTGGTGGAGTTCTCAACTCTCTTGACCATGGAAGTCAGAACGGCGGATTTCTTTCCGCTGTAGATGCCATCTTCATACTGGTCGGAATCAACGCCGATCGCCCAGACGTTCTTTCCAGCCATACGGTATTCCTTCGCCTGCGCGATGGTGCCGTTTCCGGTGCCGCCCGCTGCGGAGAAGATGCAGTACACGCCATTGTCATACCAGTTTTTGGCTTGGGCTTTGGCAAGTTCCGGTTTGCCCCAGTCATTGGCATAATAATCGACCACGGAAGCGTTCGGGAACACAGAGCGCAACCCCTGGATGTAGCCCATCTCAAACTTGGTGATGGTTGCTCCGGGGACACCGCCGATGAATCCGAACTTCGGGTTATCGATTTTGTCGGCCTTGGCCTGCAAGGCAGCGACTTTTCCGACAAGGTAGGAACCTTCTTCTTCCTTGTAGATGAACTGCATGATATTGTCGCCGGAGAGCCAGTTGACGTCAACGATCATGTACTTCTGCTTCGGGTTCTTCTTCGCGACATCCTGAACGGCATCGGCGAAGGTAAAGCCGGTGGCGCAGATCAAGTCGTACCCTTCATCAGTAGCCTGCTGCAGGTTCGGGATATACATGTCCTGAGAAGCTGCGGTGACGACATCGTAATACTTGCCTCTTCCGGCAGCATTGGCGACCGTGTCGCCATAGAACGCGACAATACCTCTCCACGCAGCGGCGTTGAAACTCTTGTCATCGATACCAGTGGCGTCTGTCATCAAACGAATGGTCGGTTTTCCGCTTGCTGCCGCAGGGGCTGCAGCTTCCTGTCCGCCTTGCGCGAAGAGCGCGGCGGCCATGACCAAAACCAGAACGATCAAAGTCATTTTTTTCATGAGCATTCCTCCAAATATAGATATCAAACCTTGTAGTAGTTTACCACACAAAATCATTCTGAACACAGGAAAAAGTGAAAAACACATCCATTGTGCAAAAGTTTTCTCAGAATCCCAAAAACGTTCCTGTCGTATCAATAAATTGTACCATATGGGACATAAATACTTGCTTTTTTTCCGATTTTTCCCTATCGTAGAGGACGAGGAAATCAGGATGGAAAAAACAGTTTCGGAATTGTTGGACGAAAATCCTTTGCTTCGCAGTTGCCGAATCAGGCAAGAGGAAGCGGTATTGGTATCCCTCCAACGAGGGCAGACCATCACCGATACGTATCAAGGGAAAAACCAAGTATGCCTGATCGTGAAAGGAACCATTTCGGTCTTTTCCCATTCTGAGGATGGATGCGAGATGCTACTTACCCAGCAACATCAGGGCGATCTCTTCGGCGTGAGCAACCTTTTTCTGGAAAGCAACCTCGAAACCACCCTTCGCAGCAAAACAAACTCCACGTTGTTGTTGGTGGCGAAGGAAACAGTCCGCACACATCTGCTCTCTGACATGAAAGCAATGGAAGGGTATGCACGTTTCTGCAACGAGAAGATCCAATTCCTCCTGGGCAGACTGGAAGCCCTCACCCCGCATTCAGCCAAAGCACGCCTCATGTCCCACTTCCTCGCCAATGAAAAGGAAGGGATCGTCACCATCCCCAACAAGGACGGACTTTCGAAAAGCCTTGGTATCGGGCGGTCCTCCCTGTACAGGGAAATGGACAATCTCGAAACTTCGGGACTCATCATCGCAAAGAACCCGAAAACGTACGCCGTGGAAGTCTCTGCCCTCCAGGCCGCGCTCGGAGAACTCACATGAAAGGTCATAGAGAGGAGAAAAAACTATGAAAAAGAACCTTGTGTTTGTGTTATCGGCACTTCTCTTGGCAATGCAGCTTTTTGCCAACGGCACACGGGAAGAAGGTATCGCATATGGTACCAAGACTGCGGTGAACGTCATCGCACTCAAAGGCCCCACCGCAATGGGGATGGTGCAACTGATGAAACAAAGCGAATCGGGACCTGTCGACAACAACACCTACACCTTCACGCTGGCCGGTGCGGTGGATGAAGTGACTCCAAAAATCCTCAAGGGAGAAGTTGATATCGCGGCCCTTCCCGCAAACCTCGCCAGCGTGTTGTACAACAACACGAACGGAAAGGTGAAGGTCATCGCCATCAACACCCTCGGCGTCATCTACATTGTCGAAGCAGGACAGAGCATCCGCTCGGTGGCTGACCTGAAAGGAAAAACCATCTTTGCGAGCGGAAAGGGCGCCACCCCCGAATACGGACTCAATTATGTGCTTCGCGCAAACGGTCTGGAACCGGGCAGGGATGTCACCATCGAATGGAAAAGCGAGCATGCGGAATGCGTCGCAGCATTGTCGACCACGGAAAACGGAATAGCCATGCTGCCCCAACCGTTCGTCACCACAGCGATGATGAAAAACCCGAAAATCAGGATCGCGTTGGACTTGACAAAGGAATGGGAGGCCAAGAGTGAAGGCTCTTCCATGATCACCGGCGTCGTTGTCGCCCGGACCGATTTCATCAAGGACCACAAAATGGCATTGGACAAGTTCCTCAGCCAATATGCCGGCTCTGTGGCGTTCGTAAACAGCGACACGGATGGTGCGGCCGCTTTGATCGGCTCCTATAACATCGTGCCGGAAGCGGTTGCGAAGAAAGCGTTGCCGTACTGTAATATCGTCTGCATAACTGCTGACGAGTTGCAGAAGAAACTGTCCGGTTACCTTACGGAACTGTACAAGCAAAACCCGAAGGCGATAGGCGGTTCGCTCCCCGATGACGCATTCTACTACCACAAGTAACGACCCCAAACAGACAGTGCTGTCCCGGATCGGGGCAGTGCTGTTCTGGCTCGCCATCTGGGAATTGGCGGCCAAAGCCATCGGAGAGGATATCATTCTCGTCTCCCCCATCAAGGTGGTCGCCAACCTTTCCCACATGCTGGGAAGCGCCTCTTTTTGGAAAGCCGTCGGCTTCTCGTTCAGCCGCATTGCCGGAGGATTCTTCCTGGCGATGTTCCTAGGCACATTGCTCGCCGCCCTCGCTTCCAAAATCCCTGTGGTTCGCAGTCTGCTTGCCCCTTTGGTGAAAACCGTCAAAGCAGTGCCTGTCGCCTCGTTCATCATCTTGGTGCTGCTGTGGGTACCTTCCCGAAACCTCTCCATCTGCATTTCCTTTTTGATGGTTTTTCCGATCATCTACACCAACGTCCTGCAAGGCTTCGATTCAACCAGCAAGGAACTGCTCGAAATGGCAGACCTGTTCCGTATTCCGACCTCACGGAGGATTACGGCGATCTATCTTTCCCAAGTGATGCCGTTCTTCCGCAGCGCATGCTCCCTCGGACTGGGCTTGGCTTGGAAAAGCGGCATCGCAGCCGAAGTCATCGGTATTCCGGCGGGTTCCATGGGGGAAAACCTGTACCAAGCAAAAGTATTTCTCGCTACAGCGGACCTGTTCTCCTGGACACTGGTCATCGTGCTTGTATCCGTATCCTTCGAACATATTGTACTCACCATCCTTGACCATGCCGTCACCGCAATGGAGCGAAAATCATGAATCTGTCCATAACCCTCAACAAAGCCTTTGGGGAACACGTCATTTTCCATGACAAAACCCTTGTCCTCCATCAGGGAGCGGTCAACACGGTCCTCGGACCATCCGGATGCGGGAAAACCACCCTTTTGAGGCTCATCATGGGATTCGAGACCCCCGATGGCAGTGACATCAGCGCTCTCCAGTCTCTCCGGCTATCCGCGGTTTTCCAAGAAGACCGTCTGTGCGAAAACCTTTCCGCAGTGAGCAACATCAGACTGGTCTGCCAAGACCGCATGCATATCCTCCGTTGCCTCGATGCCGTGGGTTTGTCCGACGCATTGAACCTTCCGGTTCGTGAATTCTCCGGAGGCATGAAACGAAGGGTCGCCCTGGTACGAGCCTTGCTGGCCGAATACGATCTGCTGTTGCTTGACGAACCTTTCAAAGGGCTTGATCAGGAAACCAAGGGAAAAGTCATTGCCTTCACCAAAGAAATGGTGAAGGGAAAGACCGTGATTCTCGTCACCCATGCATATGAAGAAAGTAAAGAAATGGGTTCGGAAAACACCTTACTGCTTCCCTGAAACGTCATGAATCCCATATACTTTCGTCATGACAGAACGAAAAACCATTGATGATTTCGGATATGCTTTCATCGCCGGAGATGAATACCGGCATCGCAACATACAGACTGCGAAACACCCATGGAGGCAGTTATCCCAAGAGGAAACTGTCAGTCTGCGAAAACAAGGAAACACCGCAGGGAATTGGAATGATATCCTGGTGACCGATCCCTTTGACCCATCCCTCATCACCTCCACCACGTTCTATGGCTTGGTCCGCATTGGTGTCCTCCAGAAAGCCATCATCCAATACCATGATTTTGCGATCCCGGAAGGAATCTATGACTCGTTCATCGTCTCCTGCGACATCGGAGACCATGTATCCATCACCGATTGCCATTATCTTTCCCATTACCTCATCGGCGACCAGGTGATCCTCCATGATGTCTCGGAAATGCAGACCACCAATCACGCGAAATTCGGTGTCGGCGTCGTCAAGGAAGGGGAAAACCCATCCGTCAGGGTGACGATCAGCGTGATGAACGAAGCCGAAGGACGCGCCATACGTCCGTTTGTCTCCATGACCACAGCAGACGCTTGGCTCTGGGCAAAATACAGGACGGATCATCAGTTGCTGAAAGGTTTTGAAACCATGACGGACAATTCGGTTGATCTCGGGTGCGGCTGGTACGGCAAAGTGGAAGACGGAGTGGTCATTAAACAGGCCAGAATCATCAAAGATGTGGATATCGGGCGTTCCTGTTACATCAAAGGCGCGAACAAACTGAAGAACCTGACCATTCTTTCCAGCGAAGAGGAACCCACCCAACTCGGAGAAGGCATCGAACTGGTCAACGGCATCATCGGCTATGGTTCGAGGATATTCTACGGTTGCAAGGCCGTGCGGTTCGTCATGGGTGACCACTGCAACCTGAAATACGGAGCCCGTCTGATCAATTCGGTGTTGGGGGACAACTCGACGGTCAGTTGCTGTGAAATGCTCTCCAATCTGATCTTCCCCGGACACGAGCAACACCACAACAACTCCTTTTTGATAGCCGCCTGCATCAAAGGCCAGTCCAACATGGCCGCCGGCGCGAACATCGGCAGCAACCACAACTCCCGCGGAGCTGACGGCGAATTGGTCGCAGGCAGAGGCTTCTGGCCTGCACTCTCCAGCACATTGAAATATGATTCTTCCTTCGCATCCTTCCTGTTGATCACCAAAGGCAATTATCCCCATGAGATGGACATCAAGCTCCCCTTCTCCCTTCTCGCTTCCGATCCGATCAAAGACGAACGGGTCGTCATGCCAGCCTACTGGTGGATGTACAATTTGTATGCGTTGGAACGGAACAGTTGGAAATTTACGGCACGGGACAAACGGAAACATCCCAGGATCATCTATGAGACCGATTATCTGGCTCCGGATACAGCCGGAGAAATGCTGCAAGGCATGCATCTCCTTGCCGGCTGGACCGGCAAGGCTTGGGGAAAGATGATGGGCATCCATGTCGCGGATCTTCACGAGACAGGATGGCGTCTGCTTGCGGAAAATAACGAGCAGGTCGACCAACTCCGCATCTATGGGGAAGATATGGAATGTTCCTCCACCCCCATACGTATCCTCAAAGCCAAGGAAGGTTGGAACGCCTACCGCACCATGCTCAACTACTATGGTTTGAAATCTATCCTCGCATACCTCGCGCCCGGAACGGAAGGGCTCGAGGCTTTTGACCGGGACACTCCTTCGGAAACCGGAGGCTGGGTTAATTGCGGCGGACAACTGGTGCCGGAGGAACGGCTTGAGAGGCTGAAAGCAGCCATATGCAAAGGGGAAATCACCAGATGGGAAGAAGTGCACGCCACGTATGGGATATGGAATACCCAATACCCGTATGACAAAGCCCGAAACGCCATCACCATCCTTCGTTCCCTATGGGGAAAAGAACATCTGCAGCAAAAGGATTGGATGCTTTTGCGGGAAGAACTCGCGCGGACCCGTTCCTACATCGAAGAACAGGTCTTCCGCACCAAGGAGAAGGATTATCAGAATCCCTTCAGGATGGTCACCTACGAAACCACAGAGGAACGCGATGCGGTGCTGGGTTCAGTCAATGACAATCCGTTCATCAATGAAAGCAAGGAAATGACCAAAGCCGTTCTCCAAGAAATGGAAAAAGTCTTTTCCCGTACCTAAACAAAAATCCCCTCTTCCGTCAAAGAAAAGGGGATTTCGGGCAACTGCAGGAAGTTATTGTTTCCTGCTGGTGAATTTGGGCAGGAAGACCATCGCACAGGCGAACAAGCCCAGGGAGGCCAACCAGGTGACGATATCGCTTTCGGTGATGCCACCAAGCAAATATCCGAACGCTGCGCAGACGATGACGGTCACCGCATACGGCATCTGGGTCTTGACGTGTTCAAGATGCGGGCAACCGGCACCTGTCGACGACAGAATGGTCGTATCGGAGATCGGGGACGCATGGTCGCCGAAGACAGCACCGGAAAGCACCGCACCGACACAAATCAGCGTCGCATTGAGCATCTGGTCGTAATTCATGCCTTTCGCTTCCGCCAAGCCAATCGAAATGGGCATGACGATCGGGATCATGATGGCGAACGTGCCCCATGACGTTCCGGTGGAGAAGGCAATCAAGGCAGAGAGAGCCACAGCGATGATCGGAACCATGGAAATCGGGAAGCCACCGCTGACGACAACCTGGGAAAGCCACTTGCCCAAGGCAAGACCGCCGTCCTCGGGACTGCTCTTGATGATGGTGCCGATAGTCCACGCCATCGTCAAGATGATCAAGGCTGGCACCATGCTCTTGATGCCTTCGATGATGGCGTCAGAGGCCGTTTTCAATGTGAACAGTTTTCTGCAAAGATAGTAGATGTACGTGATTACAAGCGTGATGACAACCGCATAGAACAACGCATACGACGCATCGGTGTTGTTGAACGCCTGACCAAGGGTCATGGAAGCGCTGGCCTGCGCGATGGTCAGGATATCCTTTCCGTCACGCGCCTGCATCCAAGTGGTCATCGGGAACATGAAGACGGATGCGATAATCAGCAGGATGATCGGGAAGAGCATGTCAAAGGAACGAGCCTTCAACGCATTCTCGTCACCAAGAATCTCGACTTCGCCGGGTGCTGGACCATATTCCTCATTATACAGTTTCCCGGTTTTTTCCGCATACTCGACGCTTTCCTTCATCGGACCGAAGTTCCGTCGGGTGAAAATGATGGTCAGCACCATGATCAACGTCAGAATGGCATATATGTTGTAGGGAATAGACCTGATGAAGAATGACAGTTCGCTGATGCCGAGTTTGTCAAACCCTTCGCTTCCCTTCACGATGGACATGACGGTAACGACCCAAGAAGATACCGGAGCGAGAATACATACCGGCGCCGCAGTACTGTCCAGAATGTAGGCGAGCTCGGCACGGGGTATCTTGTTCTTGTCCGTAATGGGGCGCATGACGGTGCCGACGGCAAGGCTGTTGAAGTAGTCGTCAATGAAAATGATGATGCCGCAGAACCAAGCCATCAAGAGGGATGACTTTTGGGTGTGGAGCTTCTCCGCAGCCCATCGTCCGAAAGCCCGGGCGCTGCCTGTGCGGGAAAGCATACCGACCAATCCTCCCAAAAGGGCGCAGAACAGAAAAATCCTGATGTTCCAGCCATCATTCAGGGAACCGGCAAGCAAATCAATCAAGTTGATCATTGCAGCGAACGGGTTTCCGCCGGCCACAATCAACGCGCCACTGAAAATTCCGAGAAACAACGATACGATGACATCCTTGGTCACAAAAGCCAAGGTAATCGTAAGGATAGGGGGCAACAATCCCCAAACGCCAAATGTTTCCATACACACCTCACCTATAATTCTGACGGTCACTATAGCATGATGATGTTACAAAGTACAGTCTTTTTGCATCCTTTCAAAACAATTTGTTATTGTAGTAACAATCAAAGGAGAATAACTACGGGAATACGCCACAAAAAAAACCAGTCCCGAAGGACTGGTCATCATCTTCAAGGATACCTCAGTTCAATTCGTGATCAAGGAGAAACGCAATGTGACGGCGTCAATGCTCTTATCCAGATATTGTTTGCCGTAATCCGCTCTCCAGTAGGAGGCATCGATATGGAAGATCAACAAATCGAGTCCGAGCCCGAGAGACTGATATCCCTGTGCGATTCCGTACCGTACATCCAGGAATGAGAACAGACGAGCTTGGATGCCTGCATAGGTATGNGCCAAGAACGGGCTGCTGTCTTTCTTGATGCCACCGAAATCGAGAACATCCAAACTCAGTGTCGGCTGAATGAACGAACCAATTCCGGAAACAGGGACTTTCCACGTCACTCCAGCATCATATTTGACGCCTTCGTCATAGGAGAAATCACCGTTTCCTTTGAACATTTCACTCATCTTCAGATTCGATTTCCAGGAGTTGACAGATGGGTTGATGGTGTAGTTGAACTTGCCGTTGATGTTCCTGACCACACCGCTCACCTTGAATCCGAACGGCATGTTGAGATTGATGCCGCCCTTGAACGGAACGGCATATCCGCTCATCACGACGATGTCGTCCATAGGATCAATATGATTCGGATCACTGGAATCGGTCATCATGTTGGTGATGTCCGTGGAAGTCAGTTTCTGGCTGTACAGACGGTACACCAACTGGCCGGAAGCACCAAGATCCAAAGAGAATTCATCGCCCAACGGCAATCGCATACCGAAACCAAGCGTTGCGGCTGCGGTCACTTCCGCCACATATCTTCCACTGGTATAGCTCGCATTCTCAAGATATCCGAACAGCCGTTCCTGGGCTTGCACGGAGAATCCGATCGGACCGGCGAGGAGATTCACTCCCGCATCAATGCGTTCGACTTCGTTTTGCCCCTGCGTGAGTGTTTTCAGCAGGTCTTCCGCAACAGCGGTAGCGTCAGAATTGCTCTTCGTGCTCAGATACGACTTGAGATCATCGAAAAACTCACCTTGCAGAAGTTTCTGTGGATTGAACATCGTGATACTGAGAGTCGGAAGAGACAACTTGAAGGTGTTGTTGCCCAAGTTCGCCGGGTTTACCAGGAAACTGTCCGAATACCCTTCCATACCCATTCCCGCGCCACCCATACCGGTAAGTCTGGCACTGGTCGCCGCATAAGACTGTCCGACCAACGCATAGGTGTCATTCTCCGGCGAATAGGTATTGACGGCGAACAAGAAGGCGGGAACCATCACCATCGATACAATCATCAAGAAAAACAGATTTCTTTTTTTCATGCTTGTCCACCCTTAACCAGATCGAGAATTTCATCCGGAGTCTTTTCCAAGAACTCCTTCAACTGTTTCACATTCGCCCCACCGATTGTGTTCATCGTCAGTAGTGTCTTCAGGGCGGTGGCCAAACTGGCTTTCGTCGTTGTTTTTTTCGTGTACGTGTCCCACGTATTTTCCAAGCCGGCGATCTCCGGATACGTAATCGTCACCCCTTTACCCTTTTCTATCGTACCTTTGTACAAAGACTGGTTGTCATTGATGAAATCAGCGATGACCACATTGGGTTTGACGCCGAAATCGATTCCATTCAATTCGGTGATCACCACAGAAAGCGTATAGCTGAGCATCTGGTTTACGTTGATGCCAACGCCCAAGTCCGACAAGGCTTTGGCGACATTACATTGCGTGGCGATCGCCATGCCTAATTCGACGGATGCGCGGTACTGGGATTGTGCTTTCACGAATTTCGTCCAATCAGCATCAGAGATTTCGTATTTATTCGTTTCGCTGTTGAGCTTTGCGGGGAAAACGGAAAGAATGTTCTTCACCACCGGGTTGATGGCATTAAGGTAGTCATCAATATCGGTTGCCTCAATCGTTTGGGTATTGGTGCTCTTGCCGGATTTGACCCCTTTGGACAGGGAGTCCACAAGACTGGCCACGGAAATACCTGAAAGATAATCCTGGTTGGTTCCACCGACCGTGGAAGCCACTTGGGCGACCGTCATCAGGTTGCTGACCAAGTTGACTGCTTTCTCCATATTCTCCGACGAGGTCGGGTTTGCAGCTGTCAGCGTTGTCGCCGCTTCACCGAGAATGTTGGTCATCATTTGGGCGACAAGTACATCTCCCTGTGTCACGTTATCCGAATCGCCGACTTTCTTCATCGTCAGGGTATCGAGCATTTTCCCCACTTCGGATGTCGGTCCAACCTTGTCTTTGATGGCCGCAATCGTGTCGTTGACCAATTGGATGGAACCATTGACCGCATCTTTTGTCTCCGCTTGTTTGGCATCGTCTACAGGCTTTGACATCTCGGCTTTCAATTCTTCTTTCTTCTTTTCGGTAGTCAATGAAGCGGCTACATTGGAAACAAGCGCCTGGGCTGAGGCTGAATCCTGTACGGTCAATGTATTTGATCCACTTACCGATATGCCACCTGCCGTGATGGTCGTCGACCCGGTGCCGACGTTCGTCACAGTCGCAGTCACCGCTTCGGTGCTGGCAGTGCTGGAAGCGACCAGCCCGCTGCTTTCATAGAGGTTACCTGACAACCCTCCCATAAATGAACTGATCTTGCTTCTGATACTGCTGTCGCAAGATACAAAAAGCCCCATCATACATGCTGTGACGAGCATGACGAGCATACCTTTCTTTCCCATATAAACTCTCCTTCTCCCCAATATTCGAGGCAAACGGATACTCTCGATTAATTCTATAATGAAAACACCAATGTGTCGAGAATTACTACAACAATTCCAATGTGTATATGTTTTTTCCCCAAGAAACGCATATCACCGCAATTCTCCCAACTTCTTGCCGGCCAGCGCTTCACTCACCTCTTTCGCGTAAGGAATGGAAGGAGACGCACCGGCTCGACCGACGCAGACGCTGCTTGCGGCTGTCGCAAACTGCAGACTCTCCGTAACCGGCCATTTTGAAGCGACTCCGGCAAGGAAATACCCTATAAACGTATCGCCTGCCGCCGTAGTGTCCACAACGGGAGCGTCAAGGTAGGTACCCATTTTGATCGCCTGTTCGGAATCCTTGTACAGAAGCCCGTGCTTGCCCAAGGTAAGGATGATGGCGGTATGGGGATACTTCCGGGCGAGTTCCGCCAAAATCTCAGGATATGCGTCTTTTCCGCTCAACATGGCGCCCTCCACTTCGTTGACAAACAACCAATCGACAAAGGTGATGGGATACGACGTCACTGAAGCATCCATCGGAGCGGCATTGAATGCGATCCTCATGCCCTTCTCGTGCGCCGCTTTCATGCAGTAATCGACCAGATTCGTCTCGTTCTGAAGTAACAGGATGTCTTCTTTGGAGCAAGTGAACAACACGGAATCGATGTAATCCTTGGTTAATGATTTGTTCGACCCGCCATAAAGCAGGATGCAATTCTGTCCATGCCCGTCCACTTCAATGATGGTATGCCCGCATTTCCCTGTGATATGCTTCATCAAAGAAACATCCACACCGCTTTTCTGCAGCGCATCCTTCAGCATCTCGGAACCAGCCCCGAAGAAGCCCGCATGCTGGACGGTACATCCGGCTTTGGCTGCCGCGATGCTTTGATTCAACCCTTTTCCGCCACAAAACACATCAAGCCGCAAGGAAGATTTTGTCTCCCCGGGTTTGAGAAATTCATCTACACGATAGGTGTTGTCAACATTCAATGAACCGATATTGAGGATTTTCATAAGCAGATTGTATCACAAAACACCCAAACAGGTGGAGAAAAAGCTTCCGGTTCCCATCTGTTACCCAAAACACACATAACTCCATAAAACTGCAACTAATTCCAAAGAACCAAAAGAGCAACATGATGTCCACAAAGAGATAAAAAACATGCTCGCAACAACAAAATCCTTCGTATTTTCGCACAATACATATCCATAACACAATGTACGATTCCGGCATATACACCAATAAACAGGAACTTTTTCCCATTATATGATACGAACATGCATAGAAAAACCACAGTATCCATCCTGCTCCTCTGCACGCTTCTGTTTGCGTGCTCAGATGCCACGACAAGCAGTTCAGGGTCGTCCTCCGTCACCAACACCAGTTCGGTCAGCTCGCTTCCTGACACCTATTCGGCCAGCGATTTCACCTATTCGGATACCGAATACACTTCCGTCTCCATCGATCTCGCATCCTTGTCGGCAAGTTACGAAAACGGGAATATTACGGTGGATACGTCCAACTCATATACTACAATCATCACCAACACCACTTCTGACAAATACCATCTGGTACTGACCGGAACATCAGCGAAAGGCGTGGAGATCGTCAGTGCAGACGAATCCTGCCTGGTCACGCTCGACGGCGTTGACATCACCTCTCCTGCCTATGGCGGTCCGGCCCTTTGGCTTGCTTCAGATACAGATGCATTCCTTGTGATTTCAGGCACCAATACGCTCGCCGACAACTCAAAAAGTTACAAATCAGGAGGCATATGGGACACGAACCTGACCAAAGGGACACTGTTCGCCGGCGGCAATCTGGCGGTTTTCGGTTCTTCCGGAACCCTGACCATCACCGCAACGCCGAAACATGGCATCTATTGCTCGGATGTCCTGTGTGTGCAGGAAGGGACCTTGACGATAACGTTGGACAGTTCATCAAGTGACGGAACCTGCATCAAAACGGCGAACGGCTTCGTCATGAACGGAGGCACCATCACGCTGACAGGGGAAAACAGCACGGAAGGATCGGAAAACAAAGGCATCAAAGTCGATGGGGATGAGTCATCAGACGGTGCAGGCAAAGGATACATCCTGATCAATGACGGAATACTGACATCCACCACCTCAGGCAAAGGAATCTCAGCGGGCTGGGACATCGATGATGACGCCACGACGACCGACACCTCCGACGACCCATACCCAGATGTGTTCATCAACGGCGGGGCCATCACCATCACGACGACGGCCACCCCAAGGGAAGACAGCTCTTCCACCGCTGATGACGGTGTCTCCCCGGAAGGCATTGAAGGCAAACGGAATGTCACCATCACCGGAGGAACCATCGTCCTTTCCACTACGGATGACGCCATCAATGTCAGTTCAACCTCAGGTTCCCTGCTCATCAGTGGAGGAACGATATTCGCCGAGAGCTCCAACAACGACGCCATCGACAGCAATGGGGACATGATCATCAGCGGGGGCACCATCATCGCATTGGGCAGCAGCAGCCCCGAATGCGGTCTCGACTGCGACTACGATTCCAGCTTCACCTATACGGGCGGAACAATCATCGCCTTGGGCGGCGACAACAACAAACCTACGGCAAGCGCCACCACAGGATACGTTTTGTACAGCGGGACATCAGCCAACAGCGGTCCGGGAGTGGAACGGACCGGTTCAGGGGCTTCTTCTTCCAGCGGGAGTTTCTCCTCCTCCAACACCTTTGCGTTCTTTCATTCGTCCGGAACCATCATCGTCGCGTTCACCCTGCCCTCGGGGTATACGGCGAACAGCCTGCTTGTCGCCAGCGACAGTTTCATTTCGGGAAGCACCATCACCTATACGAAGAGCGCCACCGTGAGCGGATATGATTCCTTGTGGCAAAACGTCCTGTATGAAGGGGATTCCATCACGGCCACCGGTACGACCAAATCGGTTTCCCTATCCGCCGCGACCACCAGTATTTCGTTCTGAGGCACATGAGGGAGCGGAGGCTCCCTCCCGTTCTTTATTTTGTTGACGCCAAAAACACGTGTTGCCGATGCCAAAGCAGGTATTTCTGGTGCAGGCGGTCCACCTTGCGGAGTTTCAAAGAAGCATCGATGCCCAAAAACTCCCGTTCGGAAGCAGGAAGACGCGGGCTGATGACCAACGCGCCATCTTTCTCAAACGTGATATACCCCGCTTCAAAGAGTTTGGCATATCTGGCCTCCAGAAGAAACCCGTTATGGTTGTCCATCAATTCGCTGTTATTGGAGCAATCCTTCGGTTGTTTGGCGAACGTTGCGGAAAGCATGAGCGTATCTTCCAACCCGGTCAAAGCGCATGAATTCTTCCAGAACAGGAACAGGTTCCGTTCATGCACATTCCTCGCCAAAAGTTCCCTTGCCTGCTTGTAATTTTCTTCCGGAGTTTTGGATTCCTCGCTCTTCGCTTCCATCGTGTACTGCTGTACAGGGTTCTCCCCCAATTTCAAAGAAAGGAAAGCCGCGACCCGAAGCACGGTAGGCAACTCATACGCCAAATCCAGATTATCAAACGACATCCCGGCAAGCTGTTCTTTCAACGAAGTTCCGATAATGGGCGAAGAAATGGAAAAAGAAGCCGTATTCTCATCCATGGGGGAAACCGAGCAGGTGATGGACGGTTTGGAAACACAGGACAACAAAATCGCCTTCGCATCTTGGGAAACGACATTCCAGCCACAGGACCCCGCCATCGTCACGATCTGATCGACAACCGCCATCATCATCCTCCACGTTCCATCATCATACGTACAAGCTATGGGGAAAAACAAGAACCTTTAACCTAGTCGGAGAACACTTTCATCCTCTCTGCGACCGGTATGCTCTCCTTGCTTCCCGCTTCCGCCTCCACGCTGCCGAAAGGCATCTGGGCGATCAACTGCCACGTCTCGGGAAGCCCCCAGGCAGAAAGCACTTTTCCATCGATGAGCGGATTGTAATGCTGCAATGAGGCACCCAATCCTTCCGCTTCCAAAAGAGTCCAAACGGCATATTGCAACATGCCGTTGGCCTGTTGCGCCCACAACGGAAAATGATCTTTGTATGACGGATAGGTAGCCATCAGCTTGCGGGTAACTTCAGCATCGTCAAAAAACAGCACCGTCCCATACCCGGCCTTGAAACCGGCTAGCTTCTTTTCCGTCGAAGCGAAACGTCCGGCGGGAACGTGCAGGCTCAACGTATCCTTGACGATGTCCCACAACCGGTCATGCGCACCCCCAAAAAGCAGGACGAGCCGCGCACTCTGGCAATTGAAGGCAGAAGGGGCGTTCCGAACAGCATCCTCCACCAGCATCCGGATATGTTCATCCGAAACCCCCACATTCTTTCCGATCGCATAGATGGAACGCCGCAAAGCCATCGCTTCCTTCATGGAACTTGACATGTTTTCACCTTCCCGATCAGAAACATACAAAAAGAAACCCCTGCCGTCCATCAATCTGCGGGACTTTGGGCATCGGCGATCTGCATGGAAGAACGGTCAAACAAATCCGTGAATTCCTGCATGATGTTGGAAACCGCCTGAAGCGTGAAAGCCGAATCGTTTTCCCTATTGGGGACAGAGCGCAGATATTGGCGATGAATCCGGTCAATCTGGTCGTACAACGTCCCGGAATAGGGACGCAACACCGGTGGCGTCGGGTTCTGGAGGATGAAGCGGATGAAATACCACTTCAACGCCTTCTCATACTGGATATGTTGCCTGATCGTCCCTTCAAAGGTCACGTTATGCGGATAGGTGAACGCATCCGTGGTGTAATGGCATAGCTTCCCCAAGTAATAATAGGTTTTCGCGTTGTTATCCCCGGTGTACAGAAGATTGAAGGTCAGATGTCTTATGGTGTCGCAGACGTTGCGGTAATTATGTCCACGGAAATGCTCAACCGTCTTGAACCCCCTGAGATAGGTGACTGGATTGAAATCAGGTTCGATATTTCCCAATTTGAAACAAAAACGGCGCATTGGAGTCTGATCCTGCATGTACCATGATGCAAGATACCGACCGAAAACCCAATGACACAACGATTTCATAATCGTGCCTCTCACAACTATTTATAGCGAGAACGCCATAAACGTGTAAACGGAACAAACCCCGTTTCCTTACAATTTTTCCGACGATGGAAGGTTCAGGAACCGATGGCGCCTACTCCTTCGACAAACAGCACTACAACCCGTTCATGGGTATCCCGGAACACACTGACCGGAATGGCGGACAGCCACCGTCTCTGTTCCTTCCTCTCGGGTGCCGAGCAGAGACAATGGGATACCCTTATTCCCCTTCTTGGGAGGCAAAGGGTCTCATGCGAATTCGGTGTCAACCGTCACATTGATGGAATACTCGGGATAATCCTTCTTCAAGAGGCTGATGAGCTCTGTGCGCATCACCTTCCTGTCTGCGCAGTAATCCAAGACGATGTCACAATACATTTCCTTTTTGGCGACATCAATGTTCACCGCATGGAAACTCAGGCAATGCTCATGGGTATGCGTGAAATCATTCAGTTTTTCCCTCACTTCCTGATACAACGGCGCCCCGGTATCCACGGCATACATGCCAAAGACAAGATATGTATGGTATTTCTTCCGCAATTCACGCTGCAGATCATGCAGGACAGGATAGACCTCTCCGATCGTAAGCGTATGGTCCAGCTCCACATTGATCGATCCTGTGTTTGAGCCGGGACCGTAATTATGCAGGATCAAATCATGGGCGCTGATGACTATGGGGCAGGCCTCGACGTCTTTCCTGAGATTCTCGGCAAGTGAGCTGTCCGCCTTTTCGCCAAGAATTTTCCCCATGGTCTCACGCATCACCTCAAAGCCGGTCCGCAGGATGAAGAAAGAAATGACCATGCCCGCATACGCATCCAGGGAGAAATCCCAAAGCAGGTAAACCCCTGCCGAAACCAACGTGACCAAAGAGACCAGCGCGTCATTCTTCGCATCAGCCCCAGAAGCGACAAGCGCCCCTGAGGAAACCGACTTCCCGATTTTCTGCGTGAAGGAGCCCAGCCATATCTTCGCGAAGACGGTAAGCAGGATGATGCCTAAAGAAACCGGCGTGTAGGACATCGGCTCGGGATTCCGGATGCCCTTGACCGCACTGAGGAGAACCTCAAACCCCGTGACGGAGACGATAACGGCGATCACCATGCTGGTCAGGTACTCAACCCGTCCATACCCGAATGGATGGTTCTTGTCCGGTTTCCGCGCAGCCAGTTTCGTACCGATGATGGTGATGAGAGACGAAGATGAATCGGTGAGATTGTTGATTGCGTCGCTCATCACCGCCAGAGAACCGGTGATGATGCCGATGGTGACTTTCACAGCGGCCAACACCAGATTGGTGACGATTCCTGTGATCGAGGCGGAAAGGATGATTTCGCCTCGATCCTTGACATGTTTCTCTTCCATAATGCATGCAGTATACTGACAAACCAAGAAATAATCTTACTTCCGTGTGCATTCTTTTGTGATTTTTACTTCAAATCACATAATTTTCCTTCTTCACAAATTGATGATTCACCATCTATTCTGTTATACGGGGAACAGGGAATGAGAAAGTTCTTTGTCTTCTTGATGTGTGTCATGCTCTCTTCATCTGTCTTTGCGGACAATACGGCAAAGATAGGGATGGCGTTACAGCAAAGACCTGCCATTTCCTCAGCGAAAGCATATTCCCCCAGTGATTCACTGCCGTTCGTCACCAATACGGAGACAGAGCACACCCTGTTCCCGCAGCGTATGTTTTTTCAGGCGGTGCCTCTTGTCAGAATCCGGCCCGCGCGGGTACACACCCGTTTCAGCCGGAACCTGACGGTGGAACCGGGTAATTTGTCGTTTTTCCAGTGGAGAGGCACCATCCGTTCCCCCACTTCCATCGCTTTTTGACACTCCCGTAAGGTTTGAAGGGATACCGCGACAGCGTATCAATCGTTACAGAATAAGGAATTCATCATGCAGAAAAAAGCAGAAACCGGGTTCTCCCGATGGCTCACAGAAAATCACTTGGTTCCAGACACTATCCATTATTCGGGCAAGGCTTTGTTCCCCGAATGGATACGGGTCATCAACCACTGGGCACACAAAATCATGCTCTACATTGCGGAAATCGCATTGGCCACGATGGTGGCGATCGTTTTCATGACAGTGGTGCTCCGCTACTTCTTCAATACCGGCATCGGTTGGGCTGAAGAAGTACCGCGACTTCTGGTGACCTTGTTCGCATTCTTGGCTTGCGCCATCGGAGTACGGGATCATATCCATATTTCCGTGAACGTTATTTACAACCTGTTCGGACCAAAAGGCAAATGGTGGCTGGACAAATTGGCGGATACGGCCGTTTTGCTCTGCGGACTCTACATGTTCTTCTATGGCGGAGCACGGATGCTGAGGATGTCCCACTTGCCCGGCACGCTTCCCATGACGGGTTGGCCGATCTGGATCCAGTATTTCCCCATTCCCTTTGCAGGATTCCTCATTTCCTTTGATTGCATCCTGTTCATCACCGGTGTTCTGAAGAAAGGGGATCTGATCTACAGTGAAGTGGAAACAGACTATGTGGCAATGGTCAAAGAACAACAAAAGGAGGCTGCCAAATGAGCGCAACCGGTCTTTCCGCCTTGGTCCTTATGGGAGGCTTCTTCTTTCTGATGTTCCTCCACATCCCCGTAACCTTCTCCATGCTCATCGCAACGGTCGCTGCTGCTGCGATCAGCGGGTTGAACATCGCGACATTGCTCGCGCCGATGCTTGATGGCGTCAGCAACTTCTCCCTCTTGGCCATCCCGTTCTTCATCCTGATGGGTGAAATCATGGGAGCAGGCAAGATTTCCGACCGGATCGTGGACCTCGCCAATGTGATCGTCGGTCGTTTCCGTGGCGGGTTGGCGTACGTCAACGTCCTTGATTCGACATTATTCGGAGGCATCTCAGGTTCCGCAGTCGCGGATGTCTCTTCCTTGGGATCCGTCGTCATCCCTCTGATGGTGAAACAAGGCTACAACCCGGAATTCACCGTCGGACTCACCGTAGTGACCGCCTGTGAAGGCGTGTTGATTCCGCCGAGCCACAACATGGTCATCTATGCGCTTGCCGCGGGAGGCGGAGTGTCCATCGCCCGCATGTTCATGGGTGGCGTCATACCCGGTCTCTGGCTGGGTATCTGTTTCATGGTCTACTGTTTTTTCGCCGGGAAAAAGTACAACTTCCCGAAAGGCGAAGCCATCGGTCCGAACGACCCTGTCAAATGGATGCGTTTCCACAAGAGCCCAGTCGGGACAAAGTGGACCAACACCGCTGACCCCAAAACCTGGAGAGTCCTGACCAATCCGAATTTTACCTGCGTCATGGGAAAACGCATGGGCATTCTCGTCAACTCCTTGCTCCCCATGTTGATCATGGTGATCATTCTTGTCGGAGTCGGCGCTGGTGTCTTCACTGCGACGGAATCCGCAGCCGTGGCATGCGTCTATGCCTTTGTCCTCACCTATTTCGTCCTCCGCTCAGACAAACTGTCCCATTTCCCGACCGTGCTGAAAAATTCGCTGAAGACTCTGGCGACTGTCCTTTCCCTGATCGCCACCGCAAAAGCCTTTGCGTACATGATGACCGATCTCCGCATTCCGGAAATGATCACCAACGGTTTGATGTCCCTTTCCGATAACCGGACCGTCTTGCTGTTGATCATCAACTTGATGCTGCTCATCCTGGGCTGCTTCATGGATATGGCGCCGCTCATCATGATCATGACGCCGATCCTGTTGCCGGTCGCGACCGGACCGATCATCCACATGAACCCGATTCATTTCGGCATCATGTTGATCTTCAACTTGGCGATCGGACTCTGCACACCGCCTGTCGGCACCGCGCTCTTTGTAGGTTGCGCCGTCGGCCACACCAGTCTGGAGAAAACCAGCAAGGCGACCCTTGGGTTGTTCTTTACCATGGTGTTCGCGCTCATGGTCGTCACGTTCGTTCCGGGTTTCACCATGTGGATTCCGACGATGTTGTTCGGTGAAATGTAAGGGAGGACGACATGCAATTTCTGCTTGAAGGGCTGAAAGCCACAACAATCCAGCAAATAGTCATGTATGGGGTCGGGGTGATTCTCATCACCCTGGCCATCAAGAAAGATGTGGAGCCGGCTCTTCTGCTGCCCATGGGATTCGGGGCCATTCTCGTCAATATTCCGTTCTCTGGCGCCATCACCCAGACCGTCGCTGGTCTGGGGGAAGTGCAGGGAATCCTTGACTGGCTATTTGAAGTCGGCATCCATGCATCGGAAGCGATGCCGCTTCTTCTCTTCATCGGCATCGGCGCGATGATTGATTTCGGACCGTTGCTTTCCAATCCGAAGTTGATCCTCTTCGGCGCCGCGGCCCAGTTCGGCATTTTCGCCACCATCACCTGCGCGGCGCTTTTGGGCTTCGGTCTGGCAGACGCGGCTTCCATCGGCATCATCGGCGCAGCAGATGGTCCGACGGCGATTCTGGTCAGCCAAGTCCTCAAAAGCAAATACGTCGGTCCGATTACCGTCGCGGCCTATTCGTACATGGCGTTGGTGCCAATCATCCAACCTCTGGCCATCAAGATGGTCACCACCAAAAAAGAACGGAAGATCAAGATGCCGTACAATCCAGCGGTGGTCACCAAATCCTCCAGGATATTGTTCCCCATCGTCGTCACCTTGATCGCCGGCTATGTCGCACCTTCATCGATCAGTCTGGTCGGCATGTTGATGTTCGGCAACCTGCTCAGGGAATGCGGAGCGTTGGATTCGCTCTCCGACACAGCCCAGCACGCGTTCTCCAACATCATCACGTTGCTTCTCGGCATCACCATCGCCAGCTCGATGAAAGCCGAAGCCTTCGTCAACCTGCAGACGTTGATGATCCTTTGCCTTGGATTGATCGCGTTTGTGTTCGATACGATGGCGGGATGCCTCTTCGCCAAGTTCCTCAACCTGTTCACCAAGCATAAGATCAACCCGATGGTAGGGGCGGCAGGCATTTCCGCCTTCCCGATGTCCGCACGGGTCATCCAGAAAATGGGCTTGAAGGAAGACCCGCAGAACCACCTGTTGATGCATGCGGTCGCGGCCAACGTCGCCGGTCAAATCGGGTCTGTTGTCGCCGGAGGAGTCATTCTCTCCCTCGTTCCGAGAATGCTGTAGGAGAAAGGTATGAATACGATACAAAAAACATTAGTGCTTATGGGCGAAGGGATGGCCGCCATCTTCATCGTGATGACCCTCATTCTCATCGCCATCAAATTGATGTCCAGAAAATCCCCCAAAGACAAAACCTGAATCCTGTTGCGTGCCGGTTTACGCCGGCACGTTTTTTCATCTGAAGTACGCGAATGCACTCCGGAACAAACTGGCATCAGGATGGTACGGGGTGTTCCGGTACAAGCATGAGCCATATCGTTCGCTGTGTGCCATTCGTCCCAGTATCCTTCCGTCCGGACTGGTGATGCCTTCTATGGCATATACAGATCCATTCGGATTATCCGGCAACTGCATTGTCGCACGGGAGGACTCGTCCACATACTGCGTGGCGATCTGGCCATTGGCGATCAAGTCGTGAAGCACGCTGTCAGAGGCCACAAACCTCCCTTCACCATGACTGACGGGAAGCATATCCACATCCCCGACCTGTTTGCCACTCAACCACGGAGAAAGGACGGAACAGACTCTGGTACGCACCAGCATCGACTGATGCCTGCCGATGGTATTGAACGTCAACGTGGGATCCCCGCTTTTCAGTTCCCTGATGCTTCCATACGGTAACAGTCCGAGTTTGACCAAAGCCTGGAACCCATTGCAGATACCCGCCACCAACCCTTTGCGGTCATCCAAAAGGCGTGTTATCGCTTCTGAGATATCAGGATTACGAAGGAACGAAGCGATGAATTTCCCGGAGCCGTCCGGCTCATCGCCACCGGAAAACCCTCCGGGGATGAAAAGGACTTGGGAAGCGGAAAGGGCCCGGGAGCATTCCTTGGCGCTGGTTTCCACAGCTTCCTTATCGAGGTTACCGACCACCATTACCACGGGATGGAAACCCGCTTCGGACAAAGCCCTTGAAAGATCAATCTCGCAGTTGGTGCCGGGAAACACCGGAATCAATACGGAAGGCTTCGCACAGACCGCAGGCGCATGGGCACAACCGCAGGTTTTGGTGCAGGCAAGCGTCCGCACCGGTTCCGCCGGTTTTCCGGTCGTACGGGGATAGACCGGTTCCAAAGTCTGTTCCCAAGCCTTTTGGGCTTCGGAAAGCTCCAAATCCAATCCCATACCGAACAGACGGAAAACAGGGATGGTGCGACCAAGCGGCAAAGCGCCTGGCACTTCATCCCCTGTCTCCACCAGGATGGCGCCATACCGTTTGGCGAACACGTCACAATCGCTTTCCAGATGAAATCCGATCTGGTTTCCGAACGACATCTTGCAGAGTGCTTCGGCGATGCCTCCGTAACCGACCGCATACGCGCTGAACACCACACCCCGGGAAGCAAGGTCACGCATCTTGGAAAAAGTCCCGTCTCCCTGCAACAGGGAGATGAGATGGCCTTCCTGTCGGAAATGATCCGGGATGATCCTTGAGGCAGTGTGCATCGCAACGGCGAAACTGACCAAAGTGGGCGGAACATCAAGATCGCCGAAGGTACCGCTCATCGAATCCTTTCCGCCGATCGCGGCGACCCCAAACTCCAATTGCGCCTTCAAAGCACCCAGCAGGGCGGCGCACACCTCACCCCATGTATCCTCATGCTCTCCGGGTTTTCCGAAGAATTCCTGCAAGGACAACCATGCGTGACGCACATCACAACCCGCCGCAGCAAGTTTCGCAAGGCTGTGGGTCACCGATGCGTAACCGCCGGCAAACGGATCCGTTTCAAGCAACAGAGGATCACAACCATAGGACATGACAGAACAAACTTCCGTGTCTTTCTCTGTGGGAAGCAAGGCACACATCACTTGGGACGGACTCTTCTGCTTTCTGCCGCCATAGGGCATCAGGACGGAAGCACGTCCGATGGTGGAATCAAAACGGTCGGAAAGCCCCTGTTTGGAACAGACATTCAGGTCAGAGAGCAACGACAACACCGTTTCATTCCGTGTGGCTACAGGTTTTTCCTGGTTCGCTTCACGCCTGGCGATGTGGACCGAGGCATGTTTCGGCGCCCCGTTGGTATCCAGAAATTTCCGTTTGATATCCACGATGACGTGTCCATGGAACCGCATGACAAGACGGGCGGTATCCGTAACACATGCGACGACAGCGACTTCCAGGTTTTCCCTCCGGGCCAAATCGCTGAAATGGTCGACATCGTTCCTCCCCACCACAACGGCCATCCGCTCCTGACTCTCGCTGATGGCGAGTTCCGTTCCCGACAAACCTTGGTATTTGACCTTCACCGCATCCAGATCGATGTCCAATCCTTCAGCAAGCTCCCCGATGGCGACAGACACGCCTCCGGCGCCGAAATCATTGCACCGTTTGATGAGCAGCGATGCTTCGGCATTCCTCATCAACCGTTGCAGTTTGCGTTCTTCGGGAGCATTTCCTTTCTGCACTTCGGCTCCGCATTTCTCCAGCGAAGCTTCTGTATGGCTCTTTGAGGAACCGGTCGCGCCTCCGCAACCGTCCCTGCCGGTCCTGCCTCCGACAAGCAGGACAATATCACCCGGCACAGGCGCTTCCCGCCTGACGTTCCGTTTCGGCACAGCCCCGATGACAGCACCGAGTTCCATATGTTTTGCCTGATACCGATCGTGGTACAACTCATCGACAAGTCCGGTTGCCAGACCAACTTGGTTTCCATAAGAAGAATAGCCTGCCGCTGCAGTAACTGCCAATTTCTTTTGTGGAATCCTTCCAGGAAGGGTATCAGTCACCGGCTTGAGAGGATTCCCGCACCCGGTTATCCGCATTGCCTGATACACGTAAGCCCTCCCGGAAAGAGGATCACGTATCGCCCCGCCGATACAGGTCGCCGCGCCTCCGAACGGTTCGATTTCGGTGGGATGGTTATGTGTCTCGTTCTTGAACAGCAACAACCAGTCTTCCCCATCCACCGTAATGTTCACCGTGCATGCGTTGATCTCAGGACTCTCATCCAAACTGGTGAGCACGCCACGCTTCTTGAGCACGCTCGCGCCGATTGTGGCAAGATCCATCAACGTGACCGGTTTTGTCCTGCCCGTCTCCTTGCGTGCGGAAAGATAGGCATCCCAAGCCAAGGATATCTCCTCATCTTCGATACGCACCTCATCAAGATGGGTGCAGAATGTCGTATGCCGGCAATGGTCGGACCAATACGTGTCGATGACCCGCAGTTCCGTCAAAGTCGGGTCACGTCCTTCTTGGGTAAAATAAGCTTGGACAAACGCAAGGTCATCATCATCCATGGCCAATGCGTAGTCGGTACGGTACTTCTCCATCGAAACGGCATGGATGAAACCGGTGAGGACCGGTTCCGCAGGCACGGGATTCGCTTTCCCCTGCAGCGTCTCGGGCTTCCCCAGTCCCGCTTCCCTGCTGTCCACCGGATTGATCACATAGGCTTTGACGCGTTCCACATCCTGCGAAGAAAGATTGCCGTACAGATAATACAGCAACGCGCTTCTGACCAAAGGCCGTTCCCCTTTGGTCATCAACTGGATANAGGAACTTGCGGAATCGGAACGTTGGTCGAATTGTCCGGGAAGCGGCTCCACAGCGAACAGGCCGGCACCTTCCCTCTTGGGCATTTCCATCGACCAATCGTCAACAGGCGCTTCGGAAAACACCTGGGTGACAGCCTTGCGGAAGGTGGCTTCATCGAGTCCCTCAACGTCGTAGCGTTTGACCAGTCTGACCTGTTCCAACCCCTTGACACCCAGAAACGTACGGATATCCTCGGAAAGCTGAGCTTCCGCGACCCTGTATGCGACTTTCTTCTCCACAAACACCCTTTGGATCATGTTATTCCTCCGACAAGGCCCGTCGCCCGATATCATTTCTCATGTACATGCCTTCAAAAGTGATGGCATGGGTGGCCTTGTAAGCCTTATCCACCGCCTCCCTCAACGTCGGCGCGGTCGCTACCACATCCAGAACCCGTCCTCCGTTCGTAACCAGGACATCACTTTCCAACGCCGTACCCGCATGGAATATGGCGGCATCAGCAGTCCCGATGGTGATGCGCTTCCCCTTCTTGTACGCAAGCGGATAACCACCGCTGGCTAGGACGACGCAACAGGCGCTATCCTTTCGAAAACGGACATCGCCATCAGACAAAGTACCGTCATGGACATGCCGCATGATGGTCAAGAGATCACTTTCCAACAACGGCAGGACGACCTCAGCCTCGGGATCTCCGAACCGGCAGTTGTACTCAATGACTTTCGGACCAAGCGGGGTGAGCATCAAACCGAAATACAGGCATCCTTTGAAAGGACGTCCGATGGCCTTCATCGCGCGGATGGTGGGGAGGAATATCCGTTCCATGCATTGCGCGGCTACCTCATCCGTGTAGAACGGATTGGGCGCCACGGCCCCCATGCCTCCGGTATTCGGCCCTTCATCTCCATCATAAGCCCGTTTATGATCCATTGACGAAACCATGGGGACGACGACATTCCCGTCGGTGAACGAAAGGACGGAGACTTCCGGACCAGTCAGAAATTCCTCAATGACCAGTTTCTCTCCGCTTTTGCCGAATTTCATCCCCACCATCGCCTCAGTAACCGCACGGCAGGCTTCAGTCCTGGTATATGCGATAACCACACCTTTGCCTAAAGCCAACCCATCTGCCTTGATGACGATAGGCAATCGGCACCGTTCGATGTATCCCAACGCTTCCTTTACATCGGAAAAGACTTCATAAGAAGCAGTCGGAATACCGTATTCCTTCATCAAAGCCTTGGAAAAAGCCTTGCTGGCTTCTATGACAGCCGCTTTCGCATCAGGGCCGAAGCAAGGGAAACCGGCTTCCTCCAGCCTATCCACAAGACCAGCGGCAAGCGGATCATCAGGTCCGACCACCACGAAGCCCACCTGCTTTTCCTTGGCAAAGGCTGTCAATCCATCAAAGTCCATCACGTTGATGGGTACGGAATCCACGATGCCGCCATTCCCCGGCGCGCACCAGACTCTCCCCACCGAGGGGTTTTTCTTCAGCGAAGCCACGATGGCGCTCTCTCTGCCTCCGCCTCCCACGACCAGAATATCCATGTCAGGCCTCCGGCTTAATGATGGAACAACCGGATGGAGTTGCAGACCATCATGATGTGATGCTCGTTGCAAGCCTCGATGACCACATCATCCCTCAGCGAACCGCCGGGCTGGACGATGTAATCGACACCGCTGCGGCTGGCCCGGTCGATATTGTCCCTGAACGGAAAGAACGCATCGCTGGCCAAAGAAACCCCATGGACCGACGAGAGATACGCTTTCTTCTCCTCATGGGTGAATGGTTTTGGGCAAACGGTGAAATACCGCTTCCATGCATCATCTTCATACAAACTGGTTTCCGGTTCATCGGCCAGATACTGTTCGACCGCATTATCCTTATCGTTACGCGAAAGCTCTGGCAGAAACGGCAGGGAAAGCACGTTTTCGCTCTGTCTCAGATGCCAAAGATCTGCTTTGGAACCTGCAAGCCGGGTGCAATGGATCCTGCTTTGCTGCCCGGCCCCGACGCCAATGGTCTGCCCGTTTTGGGCATAACAGACCGAGTTCGATTGCGTGTATTTCAGGGCGATCAGAGCGATGACAAGATCACGTTTCGCCTCATCAGTAATATCCTTTCGTTCGGTGACAATCGGTCTCAGAACCTGTTCATCCAAGACGATATCGTTGCGTTTTTGCTCAAACCAGATGCCGAACACCTGCCTGCGCTCAAGTTCATCGGGTCGGTATGCGGGATCAATCGCCAATACGGTGTAGGCGCCTTCCTTCTTGTCTTTGAGCAGCGCGAGCGCGTCGTCATCATAATCCGGAGCGATGACACCATCGGAAACCTCCCGCTTGATGCATTTTGCGGTAGCAAGGTCACACGTATCCGAAAGGGCGATGAAATCACCAAAACTGGACATCCTGTCCGCACCTCGCGCACGTGTGTAGGCTACGGCGAGCGGGGAAAGCGTTGTCTTCGGGGAGACGAAATACATCCTGCGCTCAGCCTCTGAAAGCGGTACGGCAACCGCAGCACCGGCCGGACTGACATGCTTGAAAGACGAAGCTGCAGGAAGACCGGTAGCCGCTCTGAGCTGGCTGACCAATTGCCAGCCGTTCAGAGCATCCAACAGGTTGATATAACCGGGTTTTCCGGAAAGCACGGTGAGGGGAAGTTGTCCGTCCTCACGATAGATCCGTGCCGGTTTCTGGTTTGGATTACATCCGTATTTCAATTCAAGACTCTGCATCACGCACCCTCCTGTCTGTTGAAAACACTTTGCCGGAATGTTCCGCCCGCATCATCGAACACCCGAGTGACCAGCGAGATGCGGTTTTCATTGTCCAATGCATTCCAAATGGTTTGGGCGATTTCCTCAAGATTACCATGAAGGAGACAAGGTCTCGGTTCTCCCAGGAAAGACGGCAACACCGGTCCATCCTGTTCATAGGTGTGGATGAGATGTCCCATTCCTGATTTGCCTTCATACGGCCAGGACGGACGTTCACATTGCCCATCTTTCCGTCTGAGGATGGAAAGTTCATACGTGAAAGGCCGTCCAAGATGGAGGATGGCGCTGATACGTGGCGTGTAATGAGGCTCATCCGGCTCATACATGCGGCTCTGCAACGCTTCGCCAAAGGTCTTCCCCTCCTCCAACCCTGCGATGATCGTGTCGGTCTGATCCCCGTTCGTTACGACGACATCCTGTCCATGGCGTGCCACGGCGCGATAGATGATCAACCGGGGATCGGCTACCAGACGCTCGTCAAACGGACGTGTGCGGACTTCCTCTCCACAAGTCCGGAAAACCCGGTTCCTGCTTTGTTGCGAACGTCCCATGATGAAATACGCGAAAAACGGATTTCCGCCTTCCAGCCGCCCGACGACAATACCCCGGCCGGGATACCTGTTTCCCCGAAGCAATTCCCCCACTTCCTTCATGCCATCCCCCTCAGCACCAATTCCGCAGCCTGTGGTAGCAAAATCCATTCGGCTTGTTCCATCACCCGCTTTTGCAATACCTCAGGCGTATCCCCGGAGAGCACATCAACCGCCTTCTGCAGGATGATCTTTCCGCCGTCCGGCACCTCATTGACAAAGTGAACGGTCGCTCCGGTCACTTTCACCCCATAGGCGAGAGCCGCTTGGTGCACATGTAGGCCATAGTATCCTTTCCCGCAGAAACTGGGAATCAAGGAAGGATGGACATTGATGATCCTTTGCGGATACTGCCTGACGAATGGGGGGCTGAGGATGGAGAGGAAACCGGCGAGGATGATCAGATCGGGGTTTCCGATCTCTTGGACAAGAAGCCGTTCGAACGTCTCCTGCCGTTTCCCTTTGCGCTCCACCACAGCGCATGCCAGTCCTGCTGACTGAGCCCTGACGAGGGCATAGGCATCCGCATGGTCGCTGATCACCTTGACGATGCTCCCGCTGGAAAGAATCCCGGCAGCCTGCGCATCCAGCAAAGCCTGCAGGTTGGTGCCTCCACCTGAACAGAGGACTACGATGCGTTTCAGCATAGCTCGACCCCGTTCTCTCCATCGATCACCTCTCCGAGCGCATACGAACCGGGAACAAGGGACAAAACGGAAGACACTTCCTCGGGAGCTACAATGACGATCATGCCGACCCCCATGTTGAAGGTATTGAACATATCCCTCTCCCCGATCTTTCCCGTCTGGGCGATCAAACGGAATATCTCAGGGGTCACCACATGCTTTTTTTCAATACGGATGCGTTTACCATCCGGAAGGCAACGCGGCATGTTTTCCTGGAAACCGCCACCGGTGATGTGGGCTACCGCCTTGACGTCCACGTTCCCTTTCAGGTCCAGGATGGAACGGACGTACAGCTTGGTCGGTTCGAGCAACACCTCACCCAATGTCCTGCCGTCCAGACAATCGAAGCGCTTTTCCAGAATATGCGGATTCGCTTCCATCCCGAACACCTTTCTCACCAAGGAAAACCCATTGGAATGGACGCCGCTGGAGGGAAAAGCGATGACAGCGTCTCCGTTGCGTACCGTATTCTTGTCAAACAGTTTCTCTTTTTCGGCCAACCCCACGGCGAAACCGGCCAAGTCATATTCATTTTCCGGATAAAACCCCGGCATCTCCGCCGTCTCTCCTCCGACCAAAGCGCAACCTGATTCCCTGCACCCCGCCGCAACGCCTTTGACAATGGTCTCCACCTTTTCCGGCACCAGCTTTCCCAGCGCGATATAATCAAGGAAGAACAAGGGCTTCGCCCCGCAACAGATGATGTCATTGACGCACATGGCGACGCAGTCGATGCCTACCGTATCATGCTTGTCCATCAAAAAGGCGATTTTCAGTTTGGTGCCGACTCCATCCGTACCACTGACCAACACGGGATGTCTGACCGAACCATCCAACTCGAACAGACCGGAAAAATCCCCCAAACCGGAAATGCAACCGGGAATATTCGTCGACTGCGCATGGCGTTTGATCAACTCAACCGCCCTGTATCCTCTGGTGATGTCCACACCGCTTTCGCTGTATGTGTCGCTGTGACTCTCATTGTTCATGGCTGACCCCCTCTGCGAACCGATCCTTTTCGTGGGAAGACTCCGGTTTGACCGGGTAATCCCCATTGAAACACGCTGTGCAGAACCCTCCGGCATACGGATGGTCACACAGTTTGGTGACATTCTCCACCGACAGGAACCCCAAGGAATCCACATCGAGGAGCTTCTTCATGTGTTCATCATCATATTGGTAAGCAAACAACTGCTTTGAGGAATCAATGTCCGTACCGAAGTAACACGGAAAAAGGAATTTCGGGGCGGATGAACGGAAATGCACTTCCTTTGCGCCCGCCATCCTCAAAAGCTTGACGATCCTTTTGCTGGTCGTCCCCCTGACGATGGAATCATCAATCAGGATGACCCGTTTCCCTTTGACTGTCGAACTGACCGTATTGAGTTTGATCCGCACCAGGTCTTCCCTGTTTTCCTGCCCAGGTTGGATAAAGGTGCGCCCAATGTATTTGTTCTTGATGAACCCCACCCCATACGGGATGCCGCTTTGCCTGCTGTAGCCGATGGCCGCATCAATGCCGCTGTCCGGAACCCCGATGACCACGTCAGCTTGGGCAGGATGCTCCAACGCGAGGAACGAGCCGGCCCGTAGGCGCGCGGTATGCACGGAAATGGAATCGATGGTGGAATCAGGGCGCGCGAAGTAAATGAGCTCAAAGACACACAGATGCGGCTTTTGGCTACCGCAGAACGTCCGTCTGCTTTCCAGCTTCCCCCCGTTTACCGAAACGATCTCCCCCGGTTCCACATCTCTGAGGAATGTCGCGCCAAGTGCGGCGAAAGCGCAATCCTCAGAAGCGAACACATACCCGCCATCAGGAAGCGTCCCCACGCACAAGGGACGGAACCCCCACGGATCGCGTACGGCAAGCAATTTCCCTTGGGTCATGATGACCAAAGAATATGCTCCCTTGATGACGCCCATGGTCTTTTCCATCGCTTCTTCGATGGAGGAAGAGACCATTTGGCAACGGGTGAGCACATAGGCGATGACCTCACTGTCGCTGGTGGTGTGGAAGATCGAACCTTCCAGCTCCAGCTTCTCCCGCAAGGCATCGTCATTGGTCAGGTTCCCGTTGTGGGCGAGCGCCAAAGAACCTTTGAGGTGGTCGACGACCAACGGCTGCACATTGCAGAGTTTCCCGCTTCCCGTAGTCCCATAACGGACATGCGCGATGGCCGCCGTACCGCAACCAAGCCGTTTCACCATCTCCTGGGTGAACACCTCATGCACCAAGCCGAGTCCTTTGTGCACCGTGATGTCAGTCCCATTGTACACGGCGATGCCGCAACCTTCCTGTCCGCGGTGCTGCAAGGCATACAGACCGTAATACGCACGCATGGCGACATCTTCCTTTCCGCTTTCCCAGATGCCGATGATGCCGCATTCTTCGTGGATTTTCGCCATCTTATTCACCCAACAATCGTTTCTGCACTTCCCTGTAGGCGTCTTCCACCCCGCCAAGATCCCTGCGGAAACGATCCTTGTCCAGTTTCATTCCCGTCTTGGCATCCCAGAAACGGCAGGTATCCGGAGAAATCTCATCCGCCAGGATGATGGTGCCATCGGAAAGTTTGCCGAACTCCAACTTGAAGTCCACCAATTCAATGCCGACTTCCGAAAGGTATCCGCAGAGGATTGTATTGATGCGCAAGCTGTACTCAGCAATGGTCTGCAAATCCTCTTTCGTAGCCAGAGCCATGGCAGCGATGTGGTATTCATTGACCATCGGATCTCCCAATTCGTCGTTTTTGTAAGAGTATTCCAAAACAGTGCTCTTCAGTTTTGTACCTTCGGCAAGCCCCAACCGTTTGGAAAGGGAACCGGCGGCAATATTCCTGACGATGACTTCCAAGGGAACGATCCGGACTTTTTTGCAGAGTGTTTCCCTGTCGGAAAGCTGTTTCACCACATGGGTTGGGATTCCATTCCGGGCAAGCAGGGCCATCAAATGATTGCTCACTTTGTTGTTGATGACTCCCTTCCCCATAATCGTGCCTTTCTTCAGACCATTAAAGGCCGTGGCGTCATCCTTGTATTCGATGATCACCAAACTGGGATCATCCGTTGCGAAAACCTTCTTGGCCTTCCCTTCATACAATTGTTCTTTTTTCGTCATCTCCTCCCCCTAAACGAAAAACAGAGTTTTCGTTATCCGCGAAAACTCTGTTCCATTTCCTTGTCTTTCTCCACAACGGACCGGGTCATTTCGTCCCGTACCATCTGGAGCTTCCCCGCAAGATCCTGATCGTCTACGGCCAGGATCTCGGCCGCAAGATAGGCGGCGTTCCTGCTCCCGTCCACAGCCACCGTCGCCACAGGATATCCTGTTGGCATCTGCACCGTCGAAAGCAACGCGTCGATGCCGCCAAGACTGGCCGCCACCGGCACTCCGATGACCGGAAGCACGGTGTTGGCCGCTATCACCCCGGCAAGATGCGCCGCCATGCCGGCACAGGCGATGATGACTCCGAAACCCGCAGCCGCGGCCCCCCGTGCAAAGGCCATCGTCTGGTCTATGCACCGATGAGCGCTGTACACATGCACCGCATACCCGATCCCCAGTTCGTCGAAAACCGGAATGGCTTTCTGAACGACTGAAAGATCGCTCGCGCTTCCCATGATGATGGCGACGTTCTTCATACTGCCTCGTTGTCCGTTGATGGACTCCATCATAACGGGAAACGGAAATGTATGGCAAGCCATTTTGCAACACAAATGCTTCAATCTAAAAAATTACGCAACACTCCTGCAACAATATCCCTCACATCCTGATCTCTTTGCGCTGAAACAGCACATACCCCAAGGCAAACACCAGAATCCCCGAGGCGATGAACGACGTCATCTGCGGCCAGATAAGCAACACGCTCTGCCCGAACGGGAGGGGGTTGCCCATCATGGCACCTTGGATCTGGCTGAAGAGCACCACGCCAAGAGAACGGGTCGTAGGGACAAGCATGGCGACAGAGGCCTCCAAATACAGATTGTAAGGACTGAACCTGCCCAAGATGACGGCGAGTTTCGCCGTGGCGTATTCATCCCCGCCTCCCGCCAAATAAGCGATCACTTGGCTAAGCATCGGCCAGAAAATCATGAAGAACAGCCACAAAGCGACGGAAACCAAAGCGGAAACGGCGCTTTGGCGGAAGATGATCGACATGGTCATGGCGATCAGATACCACAGCAGACCATACAGCAACGTGATGAGGTAATACATCATCGAGCGTTCGATCTGCTCCGCTGTGGGAGGCACGCCGAGGAAGAACATGGCGCACCCAATGACGAGCAACCACAAGGCAAGCAACACGATGGCCATGGCGACCAACGCACCCAACGCTTTTCCGAACAACAGCACATCACGGTAGATCGGTTGTGAAAGGAGACGCCCCAACGTCCTGTTCTGATACTCGCTGTTGATGGCGTCGAAGCCTAAGGCGATACCGGTGAGCGGCACCAGAAACGAGATGAAGGACATGAACGAAGGGATAGGATCCTGCGAGATGCTGAACAAGGAAAGCAACATGTAGGAATCCTCCCCAACATATGAACGCAGAGTCTGCGTCGCCACATACATGCTCGCACCGGCGGTCAGGAGGATCAACACCATCAACACGACCATACGGACACTACCCGCATAATCCTGCAGTTCCTTCACAAAGACTACTTTCAGTCCGGTCAGCGCCGAACCTTCACGTTCCTTGCTCTTCATGTTCCACCTCCTTGAACGCGTGCTGGTAGATATCCATGAGCGAATGGGACACCAGCGAGAGAGCGACAAGATTCAGTCCGCTGGTGAATACTGTCTGGGAAATCTTCGCCCGAAGATCCCCATGGCAACGGATCAACCATTTCTCAGGTTCCGGATGAGTCACATCAACGACTCCTTCCACGGTTCTGAACGCCGCTTCCAGATTCGTGTTCCCGTCAACCTGGACTTCGATCAACTTGTCTGTCCCGAAATATTTCCCGGACAATTCGGAAAGTGAACCATACCCGATCAATTTTCCCTTGGAGAACAGCCCCACACGGTCGCAAACGCTCTGGACCTCATCCAGTTGATGGCTGGAGATGACGAAAGTCATCCCCTGTTCATCCCGCAGTTTCCTGATGGTCTCCAAGAACTCAGCGACGCTCTGCGGATCGAGTCCTTGGGTCGGTTCATCCAGAATCGCGATCTTCGGCTGTTTCACCAGCACTTCGACCAAACCAAGCCTTCGCTTCATGCCGTGGGAGTACGTCCTTGCCTTGTCAAACATCCGATCGGACAACCTCAGCAAGGCAAACGCATCTTTGATGCGTTTTTCGCGTTCCTGTGCTCCCAAGCCCAAGAACCGGGCGGTGTAATCCACGTTTCCGTAGGCGCTCATCGAATCATAGAAACCGATGTCATCAGGCATGTAGGCGACCTGTTGCTTGACGGAAAGCGGTTTTCTGAACGGGTCGCACCCCAGCACTTCGACACTGCCGGAGGTCGGTTCAAGCAATCCGAGCGACATGAGGATGGTCGTGGTCTTGCCCGAGCCGTTGGGGCCGAGCAGGCCAAACACCTCGCCACCGTTCAGACTGAACGATATGTCATCAACGGCGGACACATCTTTGACGTATTGCTTGGTCAGATGGTCAACCGACAGGATAGCTTGTGCATCCATGTTGCCAGCCTCCTACCTTCTGCCGAATTTCTTTACCGCAAAAACCAGAAGCACCGCCGCTGCCGCAATGATGATTATGGAAACGACACCCCACAATGAGGACGTACGCACCGTAATGCGGTACTGCTCGGAAATGTTGCCCGAGTTGCCGGAAGAAGCGGAAAGCGTCACATTATAATCACCGGTCAGCGCTTCGGAGGAAGGTTTCACCGTCGCCTTGACCGTCATCGTCTCCCCCGCCCCAAGTTTCTCTACCGAGGAAGGATTGAAGGTGACATTCCAGTTGGATGGCGTGGAAGCGCTCAATTTGAGATCCTTCGCATCCGCCGTCCCGCTGTTTTTCAGCTCAAGATCCAAAACCTTTTCCTTGCCCGCGACAGCTGTCCCGCTGAGGATTCCTCCCTTGCCGGACAGGGACAGGCGCGCCTGTCCTTGGACTTCAAGGTTCACGGCGACGAACGCGCTTGCTTCCGAACTCTTGGCCGTCACGGTGACCGGATAGGTGCCTTCCTTCACGCCCTGCGGCGGAGTGACGGATACCTGAATGGTCTGGGAAGCCCCTGNTTTGACCGGCAGGGTATTGACGCTTCCGCTTCCATACTGTTGGCTGAACTTGGCGGAAAAGCCCTCAGGCAACGTGGCATACAGGTCGACCAACGTCTCCGAGGCGCTGTTGTTGTGCAACTCCACCTGGAAGGCAAAACTGGAATCAGGAGAACCCTTGATGACCGGCAGTTCCGTTTCCAAGGCCAGACGTTGCGGAAGTTTCTTCCCCAAGGAAACCGTCAACGGCAAAGCGTAGGAGGAACCTCCCTCGCCCCGCGCGACAACGGTGAACGAATACGTGGACCCTCTTGCGGCTCCATTCGTGGGGATGACCCACAGTTGGATGGAAGCGCTTTGTTGGGGATCAGCGAAAACCGCATCCACCAAAGCCCCGCCGCCGACGAATTGGTAATCCCAACCGGCTGGCAAACCCTCCACGGAAAGGTTGACACGCTGTGGAGCCAGATTGTAGTTCCTGACGGTCAAGTCAAACGTGATCATCGACGTGTCGCTCACGTTCAACGACGGATACATCGTTGAAACGGACAGCCCTTGGTAATCGGCAAACAGACATCCCGCTGAGCAAACCAGCAGGACTGACAACATGACAATACGCACCCTCGTGTTTCGCATAGAAGCATATTCCTCCATTCCAAAAATGGGAGATATACATGCTTCGCGAAAAAGTCAAATCAACTCCGATCGGTTTGTAAGCCATCCATATCAAGGATTTTTGTTTTCATGCCACAAAATCGCCAAACAAACGGAAAAGATATTCCAAAACAGCTGGAATCATCATGGAAACGACAAAAAAACAAGAAAACCGGCAAACCGAATGCGAGTTATTTCACCTTCTTGTACGACCTCACGATTCCTTCCAGATGACGCTTGCAACCCCGGAACGCGGGGAGCAGGAAACAGTCTGCCAGCAACCACGCCACAGGGCTGGCGAAACATACCGCCGGAAATCCATACAGGGGGACGAACACCACGGCGACCAAGATGCGGGCGATCATCTCAAAGACTCCGGAAAAGATGGCGACTCTGCCGAAGCCCATGCCCTGGATCATGAACCTATATATGTTCACCCATGCAAGCGGAAAATAGAACATGCTGTTGATGATAAGGAAGAGATGGGCTTCCTGTCGGATCACCGTCTGATCAGGAGACACGAACAGGAGACTGAGTTTTCCCCCAAAGAAGTACAGCATGACAAAAGCGAAAAGCGCATAGACCAACCCCAAGACGGAACAATCCGCCAAGCCCATGCGCAGCCTTGAGAATTTCCCCGCACCGGTGTTCTGTCCGCCGAAGGTCGCCATGGTTGTCCCCATGGCGTCAAACGGAGTGCAGACGAACATGGCGATGCGGCCTCCCGTGGTCACCGCCGCCACAGCAGTGGAACCAAGCGAATTCACCGAGGACTGCAAGATGACGCTTCCGATAGCCGTTATCGAATACTGCAACCCCATCGGCACACCGTTGGCACACAGTGTCTTCCACAGGTCGGTGCGTACCTTCCTCTCTTCGGAAGAGGACTGCAGGATGGGGTATTTGCGGCGCATGAAGACCAAGCAGGCCACAGCGGAAACCCCTTGGGAAAGAATGGTCGCCAAAGCCGCACCCTGGACGTCCCATTTGAAGGAAAGAATAAACAACAAGTCCAAGAAGATGTTGAGGAAAGAGGAAAAGATCAGAAAATAGACAGGAGTCTTGCTGTCGCCCAACGAACGGATGATGCCGGAAAGGACATTATACAGGATAGTCAGCGGGATACCCATGAAGATGATCCTGATGTAATCGGCCGCGCGGTCGACGATGTCAGACGGAGTCTTCATCAAAAGGAGCAACGGTTTGCATACCAAAACGGTCACGACCATAAGGATGAGCGAGAACAGCAGGCACAGATACCGGATGTTCGCCACATACCGGCGCATCATGCCATAGTCTTTCGCGCCGAAACGTTGGGCGACGGGAATGGTGAAGCCCGCACACAGGCCCATGCAGAACCCGTTGATCAAAAAGTTCACCGAACCGGTCGAACCGACTGCAGCCAAGGCTTGCACCCCGAGGCTCCGGCCCACAATGATGGTATCCACAACCGTATAAAACTGCTGGAACAGGCATCCGAGCCAAACAGGAACGAGGAAGGAGAGGATCAAGCCCATCGGGCGACCTTCGGTAAGATCTTTAGTCATTTGCGATGAATGTATGGCAAAAGAAGTCCCTCGGCAAGAGGGTCACCTGCTGTTGCCCAACACTTCGTCAATGCACCGCAGGGCGTTGAGGGACTTCGGATAACCGATGTACGGAAGCATTTGGGAAACCACATCAATAAGGAACAATCGCCCGTTCCCCAAATGGTCGTTTCCCTTGATGTGCGCGCAAAGCTGTGGTTCACACCCTCCCGACGAAGCCAAGAAACAGAAGGTAGCCAGTTCACGTTCCTGGAGATTCAGTCCGCCTCGGGTGTAATAATCCCCGAAACAATTGGCGGCAAGCCAGCGGTTGATGTGCCGTTTCTCCTCAGGTCCTGAAGATGCGAAACCGCGCATGGCTTCCCCGAAGATCGCGACTTGGACATCACTCCCTTTCTGTTGCCTGTTGTGTTCGTCCGTAGTGCCTTGCTCCGGAAGAGCCACGGTCTCCACCTGCTCATTGAAGACCGCCAAAAACGGCAAGACCCTCCCTATCCCCACGTAGGCGGTCGCTTGGTAAAGCACTTCCCTGATGGCGATTGCCCCCAGACCTGATTCTTGCATGTCTTCCAGACTGAGGCGGAAAGCCTCTGTTCCGCCAGACCCGACCAAGGCAGAAAGAACCGCAAGCATTCTGGTCCGTCCATCGAGACGGGATTGCGCCTTGACTTCTTGTTCCACAAACCGATTGAACAACCGTTCCAATTCAGGATCAGCATGAAGATCAATCATCCTTCCACCGCCTTGTATGCAGCGTCATCAACAGCTTCCAGCCATTCGGTAGACGCCCCTTCGGCGGGAACGGCGATGGCAATATGGACGAACCAACTATCGGAAGCCGCACCATGCCAGTGCTTCACTTCCGGAGGAATCTCGACCACATCCCCCGCTTTCAGAGCCTGTGCGCTTTTGCCCCATTCCTGATACCAACCCCTTCCGCCGGTGACCAAGAGAATCTGCCCTCCCTTGTGATGGATGTGCCAGTTGTTCCTGCAAGCCGGCTCAAAGGTCACATTGGCTATCTGCATCTGCTCGTGAGCCAACGGAGCAAGATAACTTTTCCCGATGAAATACCGTTGATACGCCACATTCTCTTCCCCTTTGGGGAACACATAATCCTTCATGAACGACTCCTTTCCCTGACGAAAGCGCCCAGACAGACACCTGCCATGGCGATTCCAAGATAATCCAGCCCAAACACCAGACCGTGTGAAAAATAGGCGAAAGCCGTCGCATACACCAGCCTGCTTCCAAAAGCTTCATGGATGCATCCATATACACCCCAGAGCATCGAAAGACACATGATGATGGCTCCTTTTCTGCCTTTCAGCAATGAAAACGCATGAATACCGATGTGAAAAGCCATCAAAAGATATGCCCAAGCAGTGCTGACCAAATGCAGGCTCCGTCCCAACAGCAACGAGCCGAACCAACCGGAAACCATAAGTCCGCTGATGGTCATCACCATGATGGCCGAACCAAGGAGGATGGCGGTGACGGTGACGAGCAAACGCACCGGCGTCCAGTTCCCCCGCTTCAGCGAACGGAAAAACGGTAGTTCCAACAAGACATGCGCCACAAAGCAGACAGCCAAAACCAGTCCCAGGACCAGATGCACCAAGCCATCCGCCACCTGATACGCCATCAAGAACGGGAACAAAAGCATCATGGTTATGTCTACAGCAAGTTTTTTTGTTCTGAACGCCACGGCTGAACCTTTATTGGTAACTGTACAGGTTAAAGTTCACTTTACGTCAAGACCTAAGAATCCAATTGTTTTTTCCATGCACGCACATCCGGCGGCAAAGTGCCTGACGCGATCATGGTTCTGGGCGCTTCCTCGCTGCCCTGCGTCGCCGCCGTATCATAGTACCAGCATTTGAAGTTCACGATTTCCAACGTCCGTTCCATCGCGGCGATTTGTTCTTCCACGATACGTTTCCGCTCGTGGAACATCGCCCTCCGCTGTTCGATGGTGTCGTTCCCTTCGCGTGTCCAATCGATGAAACGCCTGATGTCTTTGATGGACATCCCTGTAGCTTTGAGACATTCGATGAGTCTGAGCGAGGTGATGTCGGCGTCGGAGAAGGTACGAATCCCCCCATTGCTCCTGTTGATGTCCGGCAACAAACCCTCATGGTCATAATACCTGATCGCCGAAGTGGACAGACCCATGCGCTGAGCGACCTCTCTGATGTAGTACGGCATTTTTCTTCCTCCGAAAAACAGTATACCATCATCATCCATGTGATTGACAACAACCGCAAATGAGGGAATCCTTGAACTGAAGGAGTCTCTATGAAACGCATCATTCTTGGCATCCTTTGTCTGTGCTTGGCGTCCGCCTCGCTTTCCGCCGCCTACCTGTTTGACCAACCACACAGGTTGTTCGCTCTGAAAACCGGGTGGGACTGGTCATATACCGAGGTGAATGGTACCCAGCAGAAAGACCAGAGCATCATCATTGGTTTGAGAACCCAGTCATTCCTCAATTCCAATGCCGACATCGGCATCGGTTTCGGTGCGGATGCCTCGTGGATGCAGTACGGCACCGACCCCGTCACCGGCGCGACAAGCCAGGATGTCATCCGCAAGAATTGGTCCTACAGCGGTGAAATCTCCTTCGCCTATCGGTATTTCTTCAACCCTGATTCCTGGTGGCTGTTTGAAATCGGCCCCTACGTCCAATACTTTGCCAAGGACGATTATTACCAGCTCATCTATGGACCGAGGGTCGATATGGGACTCTGCTATTCCACAGGCTCTGACGTCTGCGTCATCGTAGGCTGCGACGCACGTCTTCCCTTAGGCATTGCGGCGGCACAAAAAACAGGAAGCGGATACGATTCTGTGGACAAAACCATTTGCGGAATCTGCCTCAACCCTTACCTGATGGTAGCCTTCCAAATCTGAGAGGAAAACCCCTATGATCCTTTATTTCAGCGGAACAGGCAACAGCAGGTTTGCGGCACGTACGATAGCGGCGGAAACAGGTGATGAACTCCGATCCATCACTGACCAGCTTCATGCGGGAATCCATACGTTTTTCTCCGAAAGGCCATGGGTGTTCGTCACTCCCACCTATGCGTGGCGTCCCCCGCGTTTCTTCCTGAAATGGGTGGAAAACGCTGAGTTTTCAGGGAATAACAACGCGTATTTCATCATGACGGCAGGTGACGAAATCGGAGATTCAGGCAAATGGCTGGAACGATTATGCCGCGACAAACAGTGGGAATACCGGGGTCTCGGTGCGGTGAGGATGGGGGAAAACTATCTGGCCATGTTCCCTGTCCCCAGCCCGGCTGAAGGACTTGTGATGGCACGAAACCAAACAGGAAACCTCAGAATGTTTGCGCAAACCATCCTCAAAGGCGGTTTTCTGGAAACCGACAGAAGCCTTCTGAAGCACAGGTTCTCCAGCTATCTGGTCAATCCACTCTTCTATCGCTTCGTCGTCAAAGACAAAAAATTCCGCACAACCGGCTCCTGCATCGGTTGCGGTGCTTGTTCAAAGGCTTGTCCGCTGGGAAACATTGCCATGATAGGCGGGCGCCCCCAATGGAACGGCAACTGCACCCATTGCATGGCATGCATCACGACCTGCCCCCATGAGGCGATCGAATATGGCAACGCCACCATCGGCAAGAGCCGATATCATCTGGATTAGGCTCAGTTTTTGTTGATGCACATCAGAAGCATGCTGAAGAATTTCTTCGGATCGATCGGTTTCGCGACATATCCGTTCATGCCAGCCTCCAGGCAACGGCGCACTTCATCATCATAGGCGTCAGCCGTCAAGGCGATGATGGGTATGGTCTTGGCGTCTTTCCTGTCCAGTGTACGTATGGTCCGTGCGGCACTGTAGCCATCCATGACAGGCATGCGGATATCCATCAGGATGATGGAGAAAAACTCTGTCCCGTTGATCGAGAACATGTCGACGCCTTCCTTGCCGTCTTTTGCCCACAACATGGTCATGCCGACTTTCGAGAGCAACTGCTGGACGATTTCCTTGTTCAACAGGTTGTCCTCACAAAGAAGCACCTGCTTTCCCCTGAGAAAGGAGGTATCCATTTCCGTGGCAACCGGCGTTTTCCGGGAAGCATCCGGAACGATGGCGAATTGCATGCGGATGGTGAATTGCGAACCTTTGTCGAGGCGGCTTTCCGCTTCGATGCTCCCTCCCATCAACGTGACGAGCCGTTTGACGATGGACAACCCCAATCCGGCGCCGTTGGATTCATACCCCGGCCTCCGTTCTTGCGCGAACGGTTCAAAGGCACGTTTGAGGAACTCCTCACTCATGCCTATGCCATCGTCCTTTACGATCATGGTGCAGGCTTTGGTGGTTGGGTTGACCGTCCTCCAATCGAGGAGAAGGGAGACATGACCACCCTCCGGAGTGAACCGGATGGAGTTGGAGAGCAGACTCAGCAATATTTTCTGCAGACTCAGCCGGTCGGCATAGACTATGGCAGGCGTCTCGGGAAAGGATGCGGTGAAGATGATGTGTTTCTTCAAGGCCGCTTCCTTGATGGGGACGACGATGGAGTCACGAAGCACCATCAAGTCGACAGCCTCATTGTGCAGATCCATCTTTCCCTGTTCCATCTTGGAGATGGATAACGTATCGTTGATCAAATCAAGCAACAGATTCCCGGAATTCTGTATCTTCGTCAGATAATCGGTGATCTTCTCAGGATCCTTTTCCTGCAACGCCAGGGACGAGAAGCCGATGATGGCGGTCAAAGGGGTGCGCATGTCGTGGCTGATGGTGGAGAAAAACGCATGTTTCTCCTCATCCGCCTTCTCTCGTCCGGCGAGGATCATCTCTTTCTGCTCCGTTTCCCTCTGCCGTACAGCGAGAATCCTGTCCATTTTTCGTTTCCTTATGATGATGACCATCGCCAAAACCACAAGCGCCAGCAGGATGACGACGAGCACCACAAAGATGGATATCCACCGCAAAGGCACCCTTTCCAATACATTCCGGATCTCATTGGCGTCGGAAACCGCATATCCGTTGGCCAATTCAGAAAAATACGAAGGTGAGGAAGAAAACATGATGTTCAGGATGGAACGAAGCCTGGTATCTTCAGGACGGACAGCCATGGACAGGTCGTACTCTCCGTTGTTCAACGTGGTGACGACGAAGCGTGTGGCGCGCCGTTTGTTGATATTCCAAATGGCGGAAGTGACGTCACAAACCAGCAAGTCCGTCTTGTGTTCATCCAACGCATCAAAACCCTCGGATACATTGTTGCAGAAGAGCTTCTCAAGCGACAATCCGCTGGAAGCGATGTACGCATCCGCAGCATGTTCGTTCAGAGGCTGGACTGAAACCTTCTCGGGAGACTTCAATCCCATCCGCATGACAACGACGAGCTTGTCGGCATAATAGGGATGCGTCACCACATAGTCGGCGTCATGGGCTTCAAACACATTGTTTCCAACCATTCCGATAATATCTATCCTGCCATCTTTCAAAGCATCTTTCAGTTCATGATCAGTATCGAAAGGGACAAAAACAAACGAGACACCGCACAAATCGGACAAGTGGTTGAAAAACGGCAGAAGCAAACCTCCCTGTTTCCCGTCCGTCCCGACGATGGAATAAGGCGCCTCGCGCTTCAACACCCCTACATTGAGCGCAGAACAGTCATGCAGATATGTTTTCTCCTCATCACTGAACACAGGAGGGCCGACCAATTGGGTTGAAAAGTATTTCTGATACAAACGCCACGAGAATGACGGATCCTCGATGTAGAGGGAACTCATCGCATCGTCAAGCTCCTGCATGATATCCGACCGATTCTTGTTGACAATGAAATAGGAATCGACAGATGGCAATTCCACAACTTTCCGTGTCCCAGACACAGGAACGCCGGAAAGGATGCCGTCAACTTCCCCGGCATCAAGCGCTTTCCTGCATTCTTCAAGACTCTCATATCGGACAAGGAGAGGGGAAAATCCGTATGTCGCGCACCAATCGGTGTAGAGTGATTCCATAATAGAACCTTTTCTGACGCCGATGCGCATGTTGCTGACCACCGCTGGATCTTTCGACTCTTTTCCTTCCTGCATGTCGCCGGCAAGGATGTACACATAGCTGATGTTCATCTGTTTTCGGGAAAAGAGGAAAGCAGACTCCCGCAAGGGAGTCTTTGCGATATTGGTCACTATATCGATGTCTCCCCGCTCCGCGGCATCGAGACAATCCTGAATGCCAGGGTAATCGACAAAATGAAGATTCCAGCCGGCATACGAGGAAAGGGCATACAGGTATTCGACATCATAGCCGCCATAGGAACCGCCACGATCCTTGTTCATGTATGCGCTGTCATAATAATAACCGACCAGCACATCTCTCCTTCCTTCTGCCCCAAACACGGCGGAGAGGAGACAAAATGCCACGACCATGACCATCAACACTTGCTTGCGGATTATCTTCATTGCCCGATCCATATGCCGTCAGTATAGAACGACCGAATACGGAATTCAACAAAGGAGCAGTACTTTGCTTGCAAGAGTTTTCCTAGTATACTGCAGGCATGGTACAACAGAAACCGCAATCAGCCGATTCCTCCTTGGAAGCCTATAGACATCTTCCCATCCCTCTCGCCGTCTGTCGTCTTTCCCCAAAAGGATTCGAAATTCTTGCGGTATCTGACGGACTTTGCGGCCTTTTAGGCCAATCCAGCGAGTCCATTCTCAAAAACCCCGCTTCATGCATCCATCCTGACGATTTGCATGAGTTGCGTGCTTTGGTTGCAGGCGATGTCTTTCCGATACGTCTGAAAACACCCGGCGGGTATCTTTCCTACATCGTCAGCATGACAGAAAACGATGGCTTGGTTTTCCTTTCTCTGACAAAAAACATCACGGATTCTGCTGAAATAAGACATTATGAGCAACAAATATCGCTTCTCAAGCACAACATTGATGCAGGCATGCTCGTCAAATGTTTGTGCAATATCACCCAAAACCGGGTGACGGAATACACGTGTCTCAAGGAGAATGCTTTCACCTACAAGGCCGGAGGAGATTACGACACCTTGCGCACCTGTCTTTTGGCAAGCGCCATCGATGAAGAGGAGCGGAAACGGCTGGAAACAATCCTGAACAAGGACCACCTCATCTCGGGGTTTCAGAAAGGAGAGACCCATTTCGAGTACGAATTCTGCCAGGCGAAGGAAGGATTGCTTCCCTCTTGGGCATCCATCGTACTCAACACATTCATGAACCCGACGACAGCCGACCTTGAGTGCTGTCTTTTCGTCTACGACGTGACGGACAAAACCCTCAGCAAGCAAATCCTTTCCCATCTGCAATTGCTCGGTTTCGATGTCATCGGCCTGCTGTATGTGAAAAGCGGAGATTGCCGATACTTCCGCATCAAGAAAATGTACCCTGATTCCTTATATGAGCATCTGGAGGATTTCGAAACCTCCATATTCGGGGATATCCAGAGGATCATAGCGCCGGAAGACTGGGAAACGGTGCATGACGGATTGAAAATCACGACCCTTGTGGAAAATCTTTCCAAGATGGAGGTCTATGCATTCCGTTATTCGATGACCAACCGTGATGGCAAGAAACTGGAGAAACTCTTCCAGTTCTCCTACCTTGACAAGAAAAAGGACACCATTTTCTTCTGCAAGAGCGACATCACCAAACAGTATGAGGACGAACAGCACCAAATCGAAGAACTGAAGAAAGCGAAGTTAGCCGCGGACAATGCCAATGAGGCAAAGTCCTTGTTCCTTTCCAGCATGAGCCATGACCTCCGTACTCCATTAGGCGGGATCATCGGCTTCACGGACATTGCCATAAAAACAAACGACGCCTCGCAAAAGCAGCAGTACCTGCTCAGGATCAAATCCTCAGGAGGCCTTCTGCTCGATCTGGTGAACGACACCTTGGAACTCTCCCGCATTGACAGCGGAAAGATGGTCATAAAACCTGAGGTCACCGACATCAAGGAACTTGCCGACACCGTGGTGACCGCTCTTAACCAAGGAGCCGAACTGAAACACATCACCTTGAAATGCACCTATGAGGGGCCGATACACCAAAAGGTTTGGGCAGACAAACTGAAAGTCCAGAAAGTGATCCTCAACCTGCTTTCCAACGCCATTAAGTACACGCCTATGGGCGGAGAGGTGCAGTTCTTTGTGGAAAAACAGGTCAAAGGCATCATGATCATCGTCAGTGACAACGGCATCGGCATGAAACCGGAATTCATGAAAATCCTCTATCAACCGTTTTCCCAGGAAAACCGACCGGAAGCCGGTAATGTGATCGGAACAGGTTTGGGACTGGCCATTGTCAAGAAAATCATTGACGCGATGAACGGCACCATCCAAGTTGAGAGCACCGTCGACAAAGGGACTCGGTTCACCGTCATGCTTCCCCTGTGGGACGCAGACCTCCAAATCGATGAGGCACGGAAGGGCACCGACATCAAGGGGAAACGCTTGCTCCTCTGTGAGGACAATTACCTCAATCGGGAAATCGCCACAACCATTCTCTCCGCAAGAGGCGTGTTGGTCGATTGCGCACAAAACGGACAGGAAGGCGTTAACCTCTATTCCATTTCACAACCATCCTATTATGCAGCCATATTAATGGACATCCGCATGCCAGTCATGGATGGGTATGATGCGGTGAAAGCCATCAGGGGGCTCAAGAGAAATGATGCGAAATCCATCCCCATCATCGCCTTGAGCGGGGATGCCTTTGAGGAAGAGATACAGCACGAAAAGGAAGCAGGGATGAACGCCCACCTGACAAAACCTCTCGACCCGCAGAAACTGTTCGACTTGCTTTCAACGCTTATCACAGATTGAAACTCAGTCGAAGATAAACTTCCGGATGGCTTTGGCGACACCGGCTTCCCCACAACTGGAGGTGACGTATTTCGATACAGCCTTCACCTCATCCGTCGCATTTTCCACCGCGACGGGGAAGCCTGAGGCCCGGAGCATCCCCAAATCATTGTCATAGTCTCCTATAGCCATGATCTCATCCACAGAAATATGGAGCTTTTCGGCCAGTAAAGCGACCACACTCGCCTTGTCTGTCCCTTTCGGTGCGGTTTCCAGAATATTCGGGGAAGAAAGGAACACATCCGCCCCTGAACCCATACGCTCCCGCAGCAACGTTTCGGTGCGTTTGACCAATTCCGCATCTTGGGATTTGAGAATGATCTTGAAAAAAGGATGCCCTTCCCTCTCCCACTTATCCAGTAATTGGTCGAAATTGACGATGTGCCCGGAATCAGGGGACATCTTGAGCTGATGGTCGTACCAATAACCTTTGGATTCGACATACCAGTCATCAAGATCAAAAATCAGGCCATACATGCCACTGTCCCGCGTTGCGTGATGGATATCCCGCACCACGTCCACATCCATCTGTCTCTGGAAGAGGACCTCACCGTTCATTTCCACATAATTACCGTTGAAGCAACAGACGATGGTGTCAACGCCTAGTTCACGGACAAGCGGGGTGACACTGCCGCGGAATCGCCCGGACACGATGGCGAACGGAATATGTTTTTCCTTTACCAGCCTTTGCACCCAAACACGGTTTTCTTCGGGAAGACGGAGATCCCGTGTGACCAACGTATTGTCCACATCAACACAAACAAGCTTGCATGGTTTCATCAGCCTTTCACCGCTCCTGCAGTCAAACCTTTGACAACGTATTTCTGGAAAATCATCGTCAGGATGATCGCAGGCGCCATGATGGCGACTGCGGCAGCCATGACGGCTCCCCAGTTGATCTCCACATAGGAGAGGAAATTGTACACCGCAATGGGCAGAGTCCTTGTCCTCTGTTGGCTGAGCACTTGGCTGAACATGAAGTTGTTCCAACTGAAAATGAAACTCAAGGTGGTCGCCGTGACGATGCCCGGTGTGGAAAGAGGAAGGACAATGAGCAGGAAAATCTTCTGTCTCGGTTCCCCATCCACCATGGCCGCTTCTTCCAGTTCCAAAGGCACTGATTCGAAATACGGCGACATGACCCAGACGATCAAGGGCAATGCGATGAGCATATGGGAAAGGATCAAAGCGGTATAGGAATCCATCAGATGCAGGCGGGAGAAGACGATGTACCACGGCATCAAGAAGGAAATGCCGGGGAGCAGACGCGCCACAAGGATGAACACGGAAAGTTTCTGCTGATGGAACCGTGCGATGGAGTATGCAGCGGGAAGTCCGAGCAATAAGGACAATGAAACCGCAGCCAAAGCGACGATGACGGAGTTTTTCAAGTACAAGCCGAAACTCTGTTCGACAAACACTTTCTGGAAATTCGCCAAGGTCGGATGGAAAATAAAGCGTGGCGGCCACGCGATGATGTCCACTTGGGTTTTGAACGAACTCATCAACATCCAGACAAACGGAAAGATGATCGGAACGATGATGAGGATAAGAATGATCGGGAAGAATATCCTGAAGGTTTTTGTTCCTTTCATCTCACACCTCGAATGCCTTGCGGAGTTTCATCACTCCGAGGCTGCAAGCGAGCACTATGGCAAACAGGATGACCAACATGACGGAACTCTGCCCCATGCGGAAATACTCGAAACTATACTTGAAAGCCAGGATGTTCAGGTTTTCCGAGGAATACCCCGGTCCGCCACCGGTCATGGCATAGATGATATCGTAGGTTTTCAAGGCATCAATGGAACGCAGGATTACTGCGGTGAGGATGGTGGGTGCGAGCATGGGCAGGGTTATCCTGAACAGGACCTGCCGACCGTTTGCGCCGTCAACCATTGCGGATTCATACGGTTCCGTGGACAGTCCGGCCAAACCTGCCATGACGATCAAGGTGATCATCGGCGTCCACTGCCAGATGTCCACGATGATCAACGACGGCATGACGGTGGCGGCATCCGTAACCCAACCGGATTGGGGAAGTCCCATCTTGCTGAGCATGTAATTCAAAATGCCGATTGTCGGATCATAAAAGAGGTTCCACACGATGCCGATGGCAACTGGTGTGGCGACGAGAGGTAGCAACAGAAGGGTTTTCACCACACCCTTCCCATGGAATTCACGGTTCAGCAGCAAGGCGATGATGGTGCCGAGAACCATTTCGATGAGCACGGCTCCGATGGTGAAATAGAAAGTCCGTCCCAAAGCGGCCAGAAACCTGGGTTCCTTCAGCACAGCGCCGTAGCTTTTCAGGCCAACCACGGAAAGCGGTTTGCCGCTGGTCAGCGTCCAATCGGTGAAGCTCAGGAAAAACGTATAACAAACAGGGAAAACCATCAGTACAACTACGAAAACAAGTGCCGGCAGGGGGAACAGATATCTGATATTCCGTTCAAACCATCCTTGCTTGATCGCCATTTTGGGAACCTCCTGGAAACGAAAATCCCAGATACGGAAAACCGTATCTGGGCATGTATCAGATCAAAATCTTATTCGTGATATTCGCCGTCATTCTTCAGCAAGTCATTGACAGCTTTGAGTTTTTCGGCAGCCATGCTTTCCAGTTTGGTGGATGTGCCTTTGGTGTTGATGGATTCGATGATCAACTCGCCGATCAAATCACGAGCCGCGCCGACACTGGACATGTAGGGACGATCATACGGATAGCCGTTCTTCGCCGCACTCGCTTGGGATTCGACCAAGCCGGGGTTCATCACAGCAAGAACATCTTTATCCTGCCACGCGGAATTGCGGGCCATCGTGATGTTGGAAAGCATACCCTGTTTGGCAAGCTCTTTGCTGGTCGCCCATTCGATGAATTTCTGGGCTGCGTCCATATTCTTGCTCTTGCTGGCGATGGCCATACCCCAAGAAACGACGATGAACGGATTGTTCGCCTTCGGGCCGACGGGGAACGGAGCGACACCGACATTCTCTTTGGCGATGACGGTCTTGGTCGGATCTATGATCTGCCCGTAGAAGACGGAAGCATCCGTCCACATGGCGACTTTTCCAGCCTGGAAGACCGGCATGATGTTCTCCCATGACATGCTGGTGATGCCCTGAGGACCATAGGTACCGTCCAGACGGCCATAATAACGGATGGCGTCAAGAGTTTCCTTGCTTGCAAAAACCGCATGTCCGTTCTCAATGTAGCGGCCACCGAAATTGTAGACGTAGCTGGACATCTGGGTGACGCCTGCGTTGCCTTTGCCACGGGATGCAAAACCAGCGACGCCGTCTTTGGTCAGTTTCGCTGCGGCAGCTTCCAGTTCGGTGAAGTTCTTCGGGACTTCAATGCCGGCGGCCTTCATCAGGTCTTTGCGGTAATACAGCACTTCCCATTCGGTCACCAACGGAACAATGAAGTTTTTCCCATCTTTCTTGCCGATGTTGACGGTACTCTGCGGATAATCGCTGAAATCATAGGAAGCAAGCGGGGAATACCAGCCATTCTTCATGAACAGCAATCCTTCCTGAAGCGGACGGGTCATGAACACATCGACCGTTGAAGAGCCAGTCGCGAATTCCGTGGTCAACTGCTGGGTCAACTGCGCTTCCTGAAGCTGTTCGACTTTGACTTTGATGCCAGTCTTCTGTTCGAACTCAGGAATCTGTTTCTTCAGCAAATCACCATAAGGATGGTTCGCCAACATGACTCTGATTTCCTGCGGGGCCTTTGCTGCGGCTGCCGGAGCGCTTTCCTGTCCTCCTTGGGCGAAAAGCGGGAAGCTCAGACACAGGGCGAGAACCAATACAACGCTTGTCAATTTCTTCATAAAACATCTCTCCTTTTGCGTTGGTTTCATTATCAACCAACTTTGACAATCTGTAAACAACAAACACTTCCGCATGGGTGCCGCTCTGAGCCACACAATGCGTAAAAGCCATATATGAACAACAAGCATCATGCTTGTTTTCAGAGAGGAAACAGGGATTGACAAAAACCTTGTGGAGGGTGTCACATTGGAGAAGAGGTTCTTGTACCGCAACTCAAAAAAAAAGGAATAAAACATGAAAGCATTGGTGATGACTTCCTACAAACATCTGGAATTTTCAGACGTTCCGACGCCTCGGATCAATCATGGGGACGAAGTATTGGTGCGCATCAAAGCGGCTTCGATCTGCGGCAGCGATGTGCATGGGTTTGACGGCTCGACCGGAAGGAGAAAACCACCAATCATCATGGGGCATGAGGCAAGCGGAATCATCGAAGAGATCGGTTCGGAAGTGCGTTTGTTCAAAGTCGGCGACAGGGTAACGTTCGATTCGACCATCAATTGCGGCAAATGCGAATTCTGCCAGAACGGACAGGTCAATCTGTGTGACAACCGCACCGTGTTAGGCGTCAGTTGCGACGAATACAAACGGGACGGCATCTTCGCCGAATATGTGGTCATCCCGGAACACATCCTGTATCACGTACCGGAGAATGTAGACTTCTTTCAGGCATCCATGACCGAACCGGCAAGCGTGGCAGCCCACGCCATTTCCCTGAACCATCCACGTATGGGCGAATCGGTAGCCGTCGTAGGTTCGGGTTTGATCGGCTTATTGTTGATCAAAGAGCTGAGAAGCATCGTCAATGGGGCGATCATCGCCTTTGACACCGACGACAGCAGACTCGCCATGGCGAAGAAATGCGGAGCCGATTATGTGTTCAATTCCAAAACGGATGCGGATTATGCAACCAAAATCGCAGCCATCACCAATGGACGTATGTGCGACAGGGTGTATGAAGCCGTAGGCGCCACCGCACCAATCAACACCGCCATCGATGTGACCAAAAAAGGCGGCACCGTCACCCTTATCGGCAATGTGAGCCCCAAAGTGGAGATTCCTTTGCAGAAGGTCGTGACGAGACAGATACGTCTCCAAGGCAGCTGCGCCATTTCCGGCGAATACCCAGTCATTCTCAGGATGCTCGCGTCCAAAGCGTTGGATGTCAGTGACCTGATCTCCCGGAAAGCGCCGCTGAGCGAAGGGCAGAAATGGTTCGACAAGTTGTACAACCATGAGGACAATCTGCTGAAAGTCGTCCTCATCCCGTAAGGAGCAAACATGGAAAACCTTCGTTTCGCCATCATCGGTTGCGGGAAAGTTTCGGCCTTGCATGCCATTTCCCTGTCAAAAGCGCAGGGCATCAAGCTTTGCGCCGCTTATGACCGTCATCTTGACCGCGCCACCGCCTTCTGCGCCCCACGGAACATCACCCCGTACGATGACATCGCCCGGATGATCAAGGAAGAACGTATCGATGCGGTGGTGGTCACCACGCCGCATCCCGTCCATAAGGAACATGCGATCACGGCCATGAAGGCCGGGGCCCATGTCTTGATCGAGAAACCGATGGCGGTTACGGTCGCCGATTGCACGGCGATCCTTGACTGCGCCGAAAAATGCCACAAAACCGTCGGCATCATCAGCCAACGGCGTTGGTATCCGGCTTGCCAAAGGATCAAAAAAGCCATAGACGAAGACAAAATCGGCAAACCAGTCCTCGGCCAACTCACCATGCTGGGCTGGAGGGATGAGAAATACTATGCGTCCGACCCGTGGCGGGGGAAATGGAGCACCGAAGGCGGCGGAGTGCTGGTCAACCAGGCACCCCATCAGCTTGATTTGCTCCATTGGTATCTCGGTCCGGTAAAGGAAGTGTACGGAATCTGGAAGAACTTCAACCATCCCTACATCGAAGTGGAAGATACAGCCATTGCGACGGTGCAGTTCAGTACCGGCGCGATGGCCAGCATCTTGGTGTCCAACTCCCAAAAACCCGGCATCTATGCGAAAGTCCACATCCATGGGGACAAAGCGTTCTCGACAGGCGTGCAAACGGACGGGGGCGCCATGTTCATCGCAGGCATGAGCGGCATCCTCGAACCACCGGTCAATGACCTGTGGACAATCCCGGGGGAAGAGAAAAACCTGGAAGCTTGGAAACAAGAGGACACGGCATTCTTCGGTAAGATTGACGCGACATGGTATTTCTTCATGCTGGAGGAAGAGGAATTCGCAAAAGCGCTCCTCAGCGGCGGACAGCCTTCTTCCAACGGATGGGAAGGCCTCGAAACAGTCAAATTGATCGAAGGCATCTATCGTTCCACCCAGAGTGGGAAGCCGGTCATCTACTGACACAGAGTTTCACAACCCTATACGGGGAAACATAACGGTGGCGCACAACGCCAGCTGAAGGAAAGAATCCGCATCTTGATGCCGTTTTGGGACATCAAGACGGGATTCTTCCTCATCGTGACTATCGCTTTACACCTCCTGTCCGAAATCCGGCCGCCGTTTCGGGCCTTCATGCTTCCTTTTTCCTTGCGAAGGTGCTGCGCCGTTCTGACGCATGCCACTTTTTTCCGAAACCATCCAAATTGTTGTACACAGAAGCCTGAAAGTGTGGAGTATACTGATAGAATCAAGTGAGGTTTGTGTGGATTTTGTTGACGGAGACATCAGGTTCATTGTCAGTGATGACTGTTGGGAAGCTATCACACACGTCTGCGACGCCGCATCCCTGTACATGGCAAATGCCGGATACCGCACAGTCGTCGTTTGCCATGACGCACGTCTTTCCTCCCCTGCGATTTCCCGGCTGGTAGTCGACCGGTGCATGTGCCATGGTCTGCAGGTCATGGCAACGGAACGCCCTGTCTCCACATGCCTGTTCTATCAGACGTGCCACGACCTGCATGCAGGCGGCATCATGATAACGGCAAGCCACAACCCCAAAGAATACAACGGTTTGAAAATGGTGCATCCGACGCTGGAACCCATCAGTTCCAACGAACTCGTTCCTTTCCTTTCGGAGCTGAAATCACCAACAGACGGAAAGGGGACTATCCGGCAGGTGGATCACACCCCGCTGTATGCCGGCACCGCATTGCAGGAAAGCCATCTCAGCAAAGACACCAAAGCTTCCATCCTTATTGATTTTCTCAATGGTTCGGCCTCAGTCGAAACGCTTGCCGCCTTCAGGCAACTTCCCGGCATCACGGTGACAGCCCTGCACGAGCATCCGGATGGTTCCTTTCCCTGCGGCGAGCCCAATCCCCTGTCGGAAAAATCCATCAGCTCGTTCCGTACGGCTCTTAAGGAACACCCGTTTGACCTTGGCTTCGTCCTGGATGGGGATGGAGACAGGATCGGTGTTTTTCTCCCTGATGGACGGCGCATCCAACCGTATACGATCCTCACCGGGGTTTTCGCCACAGGTTCCTATCCATCAGGCAGCAGGATGCTTCTTGACGGAAAAACACCTCAATCCTTCTTCACCGCTTCAGTCGATCTGAGCAAAACAGGCCATGGGGCCATCAAGAAAACCATGCTTTCGCATCCGCAGGACCAGTATGTCTTGGCCTGCGAAGGGAGCGGCCATTATTTCTACCGCATGCAAAACGCCATCGTGGAGAACTCCTTGCTGTCCATGCTCTTCACCTTGGGTCTGTTTACCCAGCATCGCACGCTGCTCATGGATTTGGTGCGGAGACAAGAAGCCACTTTTATCGGCAAGGAAATGACGATCCATAGCCCGCAAGCGAAAAGCATCGGTTCGCGGGTGACCGCCCTTTTCCAAAAACGCGGCTCCGAAATCATCAGCAATGACCGTTATGGAGAAAATCTCGGATACCAATTGATACGGGGCGAAGGTTTCTCGTTGTACCAACGGGTCAGCCAAACGGAGACGGACACGCTCCGCTGGCAAGTGAACGCAAAGGACCAAATGACGGCGGACGCCGTCACTGATTTGTTAATCCACATCCAGAAGGAGGATGTAAAATGAAAAAAACGTTACTGGTCGTTTTGATGCTTGCGATGTGCGCCGGCACCATGTTCGCACAAGGTGGCGCGGAAAAACCCGCAGAAGCGCCGAAAGTCACCGCCGAACCGGAAATGACCCATGACCAATTGGTCGCTGCGGCACAGGCTGAGGGGAAAGTGACCGTCTACGCCACTTCCAGCCGTATCGCAAAAGCGGCTGAAGGTTTCACCAAACTGTATGGCATCAAGGTGGAGAGTTCCAACCTGAAAGACTTCGAATTGATCGAAAAGATCAGCAAAGAAGCCCAAGCTGGCGCGAAAGGGGCTGACTTCGTGCTTGGACAGGATGCGGGACGTCTTGTCGGGGAACTGATGCAGCCGGGCTATCTGTACAACTATGTGCCGCCTACCATGAAAGCTGTCGTTCCTGCGAACCAACAGGATCCGTTGCAATGCTTCGTGTGCACCAAGGTGTTTATCTATAATAATGAGAAAACCGGAACCACCCAACCGTACACCAACATCTGGCAGTTCGCCGATCCGAAATACAAGACCACGCTGAACTTCAAGAATCCGTTCCAGGAAGGGGTGAACGCCAACTTCCTGACGATGATCACCAGTCCGGAATGGTCGGCGAAAATCGCAAAAGCGTACAAGGACTACTATGGGAAAGATATCACGCTTACCACACAGAACGCAGGATTTGAATGGATCAAGGCGATCTACAAAAACGATTTGATCAACGGTACCTCTGACACGACCATCGCGGAAAACATCGGCGTCAAAGGCCAGAATACGGTCAATCCGCCGGTCGGTTTGTTTGTCTATTCCAAAGCCCGTTACGCGACCACCAAGAACCTCGCCTTGAAGCCGGCCCTCAACATGGATCCCTTCAGCGGTTTCTCCTATGCCCTGTACCTGTTGATGGTCAAGGGTTGTGAACATCCCAATGCGGCGAAACTGTTCATCGAGTATCTGCTTACTCCGGAAGGTTTCGCACCATGGGGTGCTGATGTCGGTACCTACAGCGCCAACCCGTCGATTCCTGTCCACACGGATATTGACTTCCCGTTTGCGCAGTGGCAACCGATGCTGGTCGGCGAAGATGGGGCATATTGTTTTGCCCATCGCGCCGAGGTCGAGGAATTCCTTAACCAATATCTGTATTGACGCATGTTCAGAGGGGGGGACTTCCCCCCTCTCCATAAGGTGCATATGACGAGAAAAGCCAAATTGAATTCGTTGAAGAGTTATCTGGGCAAACCCTACAACATCGTGCTGTTGATCCTGTTTGTCACCCTTGTCTATCTGACGGTTTTCCCCCTCGTGTCCATTGTCCGCGACACGTTCACCGTCCATTCCTCTGAGGTGCGGTTCATCAAAGGATCGAAGATGGGGGATTTCACGCTCTATCATTGGAAAAAAATGTTCGCCAGCGGCGTAACAAGCCAAAAAACCTTTTATGAACCCTTTAAGAACACCATGGTAGTGGCGTTTTTCAGTTGCCTGCTCGCGATTGTCATCGGAGGCTTCTTCGCCTGGGTGGTCACGAGAACCAACATCTATGCGAAGGGCTTCATCTCCACCGTGTTCGTTTTTCCCTACATCATGCCGAGTTGGACGCTTGCCATGGCCTGGCTGAACTTCTTCAAGAACAGCCGTGTCGGAGGCGCGATGGGCTTCTTCACGGCGATCACCGGACGCCAGACTCCGAACTGGTTCGCCTACGGGGTATTCCCCATCTGTATTGTCCAAGGCATCCACTACGCCCCGTTCGCCTATATCCTCATCGGCGGCATTCTTCGCAATATGGACGCGAATCTTGAGGAAGCGGCGATGCTGCTCCATGCATCCCGCCACAAAATCCTGACGAAAATCACCATGCCGATCATCAGGCCCGCATTGCTTTCCACATTCCTGCTTGTTTTCAGTTCCACCATGAGCGCCTTTGCCGTACCTTCATTTCTGGGAAGTCCTGTAAGGTATCAGGTGCTCACCACACAGATGTACCGCACACTCAACGGCATGAATCCGGGATACGGCTACATCATGGCCTTGATCATGATCATCATCGGCGTGGCGATTCTCGCGATCAACCAAAAGGTCACCGGGAAACGAAAGGCATACACCACCATCACCGGCAAGTCCAGCAACATCTCGCTGGTGAACCTCCGGGGCTGGAGGAAACCCTTGTCAGTCATTTTGATCTTCCTGCTGCTTGTCGTAGCAATCGTTCCGCTCATCTCGTTCACCGTGGAAAGCTTCATCATGGCTCCCGGTGATTATTCCTTGAAAAACTTCACCGCAGAATTCTGGGTAGGTGAAGGCAGAGCCGACCTCGCCAACAGCGAACCGGGCATCCTCCGCAATCCGACCATCTACAAAGGACTGTGGGATTCCCTCAAACTGTCGTTCCTCTGTTCGTTCTTCGCCGGAACCATTGGCGTCCTTGCCGGATATTCCATCGCCCGGAGAAGAGGCTCATGGCTGGCTTCAGCCGTCAACAGCCTGACATTCTTCCCCTATCTGATGCCCTCCATGGCATTTGGCGCCATCTATCTCTCGATGTTCGCGACCCGTCATGGTTTCATCCCCGCCCTGTACGGCTCCTTTGCCTTGCTGGTTCTGATCGGTACGGTAAAGTATCTGCCCTTCGCAAGCCGTTCCGGCATCAATGCGATGCTGCAACTCTCGGGGGAAATCGAAGAGGCGGGCACCATCATCGGCATCCCATGGTGGAAACGCATGACGAGGATCATCTTCCCCATCCAGAAATCCAGTTTCATGAGCGGGTATCTTCTGCCGTTCATCAGCTGCATGCGTGAGCTGAGCCTGTTTATCCTTCTCGTCACCCCATCGACCAAAATCCTGCCCACATTGTTGTTCCAATACAACGAAAAAGGCTGGAACCAATATGCCAATGCGATCAACCTCATCATCATCGTGATCGTCGTGACATTCAACCTGCTGGTCAACAAACTGACCGGCGCTTCCATTGACAAAGGCATTGGAAGCGGAAACAACTAGGAGGTACATCATGCCAAGCATCAGTCTGCAACATGTCAGCAAGCGATTTGGGAAATTTGTGGCCGTGGATGATCTCAATCTTGAGATTGATGACAAAGCCTTCATCGTTTTGCTTGGACCGTCCGGTTGCGGGAAAACCACAACCCTGCGTATGATCGCAGGCCTTGAGAGACCCACCGAAGGCAAAATAATCATCGGAGGGAAAACCGTCTTCTCCAGCGAAGAAGGCATTGATGTACCGCCAGACAAGCGTGACGTTGNATTCCTGTTCCAGAACTATGCCCTGTGGCCGCATATGACGGTCTACAAAAACATCGCGTTCGGTCTGGAAAACATGAAGTGGACGAAGGAACAGATCGACAAGAAAGTGGGTGAACTGATGGCAATGTTGAAAATATCCGAATTCAAAGACCGTTATCCTGCGGAGCTTTCAGGCGGACAACAACAACGTGTCGCGATCGCACGGACCTTGGCGACCGGCCCGAAAACCCTCTTTATGGACGAACCGCTTTCCAATCTCGACGCTAAGCTCAGGATGGAGATGCGCGCCGAGCTGAAACGGCTCCACCATGACACGGACAGCACGTTCATCTATGTAACCCACGACCAACTGGAAGCCATGACCCTTTCCACACGGATATGCCTGATGAGAAACGGGCTGCTCCAGCAATATGCGCCCCCACTCCAAGTGTACCGCGAACCACACAACACGTTTGTCGCCGATTTCGTCGGATCTCCCAGCATCAATCTGGTGCAGGCAACCGTTCAGGAGCAAACCGGAAACAACTTGCGCTTGGCAGGGAAAGCAGGCACCTTCGTGTATGAGGCGGCGACGCCTCTGTGCGACCTGAGGGGGAAAGAGGTCACTCTCGGCATCCGGCCGGAACATATGCGATTGGAGGGCGGAAGCCATCAGGCCATTGTCCATTCCTCACTGCCAAGCGGTATGGAAACCATCGTGCAAATCGAACTGGGCGGTCAAAAACTGCATTGTGTGATGTTTGGTGACGTGGATTATCAGGTCGGCGCCCAGGAGGATGTCCAATTCATCTCAAACCGCATCTGCCTGTTTGACGGGCAAGGCACGCTCCTTTCTTTGGGGAAACTAACCTGATTTTCACAGGGTCAACTCAGTACCGGTTGCAAGGTATGCAAGCCTGTCATGCATCAAATCCTTCAGGCAACGGTATGATTCCATCCCGGTGCAATGGCAGGTGTAGTATGTTGTCGGATAGGAAAGCAGGATCCGGGAGGTTTCTTCCACGATCCGCTTTCCTTCTCCTGACAAGTCAAGATGCATGAAATGGAAACCGCCGATGAAGACATCAGGTTTCAGCCAACGCATGATGTTGAGCACGCCTTTGTGGGAACACCCGCTGAATACCACCCGTTTCCCCGACTGTCTCAGAAGCAGATACTGTTCATGGCGGAAATCATCAGGCTTGGATACGCCGTTTTCTTCCATGAGGAGACCATCCGTACCTGCAGCATAGGCCGGCACCCGGGTATTGCAGGCATACAGATCCACTCCTTCAGCCACATGCAGATACTCCCCCACAGGCACAATCCTGGGGTTGTTCTTCATGGCGCGGTCCAAACCAATGTCTTCCCGGCAGGCATTGAGATGGCGTTCAAACGAATGATCGCTTACATACACCTTCGCATGATCGTTCGCCGACAGGAATACGGGTAATCCTCCGCCATGATCATCATGTCCATGGGAAATGACCGCCATGTCCACAGAGGAAAGCCCGATGCCCATAGCTCTTGCGTTGAAGGCGAACGCATCCGTGTGGCCCATATCAAACAGGATGGTGCACACGCCTGTTTCGATGAACAGGGATAGTCCATGTTCCGTTTTCAAGCCGGGTTCGCTTCCCGTATTCTCGACAAGCACGCGTATCCTCATCGCTTTCCCTCTTTGACCGATACACTCGCCAATACCAACAGATTGCCATAGCCGTCAAGTTTCCAGCCTATGATCTGGTCTTTCGCAAGTTCGTCTCCCAAAACAACGGTTTTGCCAGGATTCTTGCCCACCCATTCCAGAAACTGACTGTGGCAGGCACCCGTCGCATCAACAAAGGCATTGTCACCCCGTTTCCCCCAGCCAAGAGTGTAGATGTTCCCGTTTCCGGCCTCCTCCACTTCACCGACCCCGCCGATGGTCAGGAAAGGCAAGACAAAAGGTTTGTCCCCATCAGGAAAATGCGGATAGGCCAAATAAGGATCATCATAGGTGAAAGAAGCGGAGATGCGGCCGACTGCATAGGTCTGTCCATGTCCATCCTTTCCCTCATATACGTTCTCGTACACATCTTCAGGAATGATCGGGGATCGGGTTTCAGTCCATTCGCACACCTGGCCATCATTGCCGATTGGCATTGCGGAATATGTCGTCTTCGAAGTACACAATTCATCATCAAAGGAAATGACCATACTCTGAGCCCGGATGGCATTCATCGTTGGGGAAACAGCAGTCATCGCAGGATGACGCATGACCTTTTTCGAAACGGATGTGCGCAGATACGAACCCAATTCCCGCCGGATGGCAAGATGCAGGATGGAGAAGTCCTCTCCTCCATCCCCAACAACCAACGCATAGACAAAGCCTTCATCGGTGATTATGGACAACGGCGTAAGCGTTTTTCCGCTTTTCAGCGTGTATTGGACGGGTTGGTCTTTCGTCTCAGAGATTGAAGAGTTCTGGGATTGTGCCTTTTGTTCTGTGGCCATCGGCGCTGTGGTTGCCTTCTTCCCTTTCCCGCAACCAGTGACGACCATCAGGCACAGTCCCAGGAATATGAGATATTTGCTCTTCATGGCTTCTCCTTCGCGTGATCATGCACACTCCCTCTCCCGGCAGAAAAAACCGGGCCTCATGTCATGCACGATTCCTGTTTATGATATCACCCATTTACATACATTTCCATCAATAGTGTATTGTAACTAAGGCGACTGGTGGGGAGGTTACTAGAGTAAAAGAAGTAACGCTTTGCGTTGCTTTCGTAACTTTATCGGTAGTAAATTATACCATCATACTCAGAAAGAAGGCCTCTTTTGATTTACGATTCGTTTGATTCTAATGAAAAATGGAAGTTTCTGGATGCGTTCAGAGGAAAAGATTTCACCGGTACGTGGCCGACCATCCCCGAAATGTTCTCGATATCCGTGAAACGGTTTCCCCATAACCGTTGTCTGTTCACCTTCTATCCGCAAGAGGAAACATTCGATTACACCCAAGTGGAATCCATCGTCCTCGGTTTGGCCGGATACCTTGCCAACCATGGGGTGAAGAAAGGGGACAAAATCGTCCTTACCGGCAAAAACAGTCCTGAATGGGCTCTTGCCTTTTTAGGCAGTCTGTATGCGGGAGCCGTCATTGTCCCGCTTGACAACAGCTTCCACACCGAGGACATCGAGAAATTCACCGGGTTTGTGGACGCAAAATGGCTTTTCGCTGACAAGGAACGGATCGATTCGATTGACGAAGCCGGCAAGTTCGCCTTGACCAGGATATGCCTCGAACCGACAGACAACCATCCGTTCCTGCTGGATTGCCAGGAAAAGCCGGCTCAGGGCATCCAGAAAGCGACGGAACATGACCTTGCCGCCATTCTCTTCACCAGCGGTACGACAGGGACACCCAAAGGGGTCATGCTGAGTCATGCGAATCTTGTTTCCGATTGTTACATCGCCCAGAGCCAGTTGGCCGTTTATCCGACTGACGTGTTCTACGCCATACTCCCCATCCATCATGCCTATACGATGCAGTCGGTGTTCATCGAGACCATCGGAAGCGGCGCGGCCTGCCTGTTCGGGAAAAAACTGGTCATCAGCCAAGTGCTGAAAGACCTTCAGGATGGCAATGTCACCATGTTTCTCGGCGTACCCATGCTGTTCAACAAGATGATCACTGCTTTGATGCAGGGCATCAGGAAGAAGGGAATCATCGTCTATGGTGTGGTACGTTTGATGATGAGCGTTTCGGGCTTCATCAAAAAACGCTTCCATAAGAATATCGGGAAAAGATGGTTCAGGCCGCTCTTGTCAAAATTATCCTTGCAGACCAACCGTTTGTGCATCTGCGGCGGAGGGCCGCTCCCTGCGTCGACCTACCGGTATTTCAACGAACTGGGTATTGATTTCGTCCAAGGTTACGGTCTGACCGAAGCAAGCCCCATGACCCATCTCACTCCGCCGGAACACTTCATCGTCTCCAGCGTCGGCCGTTCTTTCCCCGGTGAGGAAGTCAAGATTGCGGATCCCGATGAGGATGGAAACGGCATCATTTGCATCAAAGGCCCGAACGTCATGCAGGGGTACTATCATAATGAGGAAGCGACGAAAGAGGTCCTTTCCGAAGATGGCTGGCTGAACACCGGAGATGTGGGGCACGAAGATGAGAACAAGTACCTGTACCTGACAGGACGGGCGAAGAACATCATCGTGACCGAGGGGGGAAAAAATGTCTTCCCTGAGGAAATCGAAGATTATTTCCAGCTGTACGATGAGATCGAAACGCTGTGTGTCATGGGCTATCTCATCGACAAAAAGATGAAAACCGAAGGCATCCGTATATTGATCTACCCGACACCGAAATATACGGAAAGCGTAAAAAAAACGCATGCGGGGAATTATCAGGCAGTCATCCAGAAGCGGATGGAAGAAATCGTCGGGGAAGTGAACAAGGAACTGCAGGGGTACAAGAAAATCTCCCGGGTCACGGTGGTGGACAAGCCCCTGCCCTTGACCAGCACAAAGAAGGTCAAACGCTTTCTTGTGGCGCAGGAATACAAAGATTAAGAGGCGAGAAGCCCCTGTCGAGGGGCTTCTCCTGTATCATCCCATCTTGAACGCATTGGACATTTTGTTGCCTTGGGAACGGTTCATGCCGTACACAATGGCGAACACCACGACCAACAAGACTACGGACAATGCACTGGCTTCACCAAGCTTTCCGTCGGATACCGCACCATAAATCTGAATCGGCACCGTTCTTGTCCTGCCGCTGTACAGCAGGATGGTGGTGCTTAATTCCTGAAGCAGTGTCGTCAGCGTAAGGATGGAACCGCTGATGATGGAAGGCATGATCAAGGGGATGCTCACCTTTCTGAAGGTATGGAACCACGTGGCGCCCATGATGGTCGACGCTTCCTCCAAAGACGGATTCAGTTGCGTCAGGCTTGCAGCCACGGAACGATACACATACGGTGTTCTCCTGATCATATACGAAATGACCAGAATCGTGTATGTGCCGGTCAGACGGATGGCGCTACTTCCGCTGAAAGCGGAAAGCAACGCGATGGAGACGACGGTTCCCGGCAGGATGAACGGAGCCATGACGGACAAATCCAGCAAAGCGGCGCCTTTGGGTTTTTTCCGTTCGGTGATGTAGGCCACAATGCTCCCCAACACCGCGCACAACAACGTCGCGACGATGGAAAGATAGAAGGAATTGAACAACTCCTTGTGTGAATAATGCGGTATGCGGGTATAGTTGGAGAAGGTGAACCCTTCCGGAAACAATCCCACCCACTTCTGGAAGAATGACATGACAATGATGGTGATCTGCGGCAACAAGGATGCGATCAGGATAATCAGGCAGTAGATCATCGCAAAAACCCGTATGCCTTTCCCTTCGTTCAGTTTCAATGCCGATCTGGATGCGGAAATCGTCTCATACTGGTGTCTGTTGACCAAATACTTCTGAAGCCATAGCACGAAGGCTGTGATCAACACGTTCACCACGGCTATGGAAGAGGCGCCGTTGATGTTCCAGAAACCGTTGACCTCAAAGTAAATCAACGTTGGAAGCACATAGTTGTCTCCCCCGATGATGGCCGGGATGCCGAAATTACCGATGGCACGGACGAACACCAACAAAGCGGCGGCCCCGATGCTGGGCAGGATCAACGGGAATGTGACGGTCCGGAGAATCCGCCATTTACCAGCCCCCATCAGCATGGCGGCTTCTTCAAGCAACGGATTTGCGGAAGCGAAAGCCCCATAACTCAACTGGAACACAAACGGATAATAGGTCAGCGTCATGCAGAGTATCATGCCGAACATGCCATAGATGCTCGGGACCTTCACGCCGAACGGAGACAGCAGCCAATTGAGGAAAATCCTCACAATGCCTTTTCGTCCGAGCAGGATGACCCACGTGAATGCCCCGACAAACGACGGCATGATGATGGGGAGGATACCCAAGGACAAGATGAGGTTTTTCCCCGGCATTCTGACTCGTGCGACAAAATACCCCATCGGAACCCCGATGAGTAGCGTCAACAAGGTGACGCTGATGCTCACCACAAACGAGTTTCTCAGGCTTTTCCGGTACAAATTGCTTGTGGCGAATTCCCTGAACCCATCCAAACTGAAACCATGAAACGCCAAATCATCGGCAGGTGCCATGAAGGCGCGGACCAATGTGGTGAACATCGGATACAGGAGAAAGATCGCCAGGAAAGCCATGGGGATGGCGAAGACGATGTACTGGCTGATGTCTTTGCGGAATGCGCGCTGTTTCATTCATGCTCCTCCCGTTTTTCTTTCAGGAACAAGGAAGCCGTATTGTCCTTCACCGACACATAGACATTTTCATGCTCGCGGACATCAGGAAGCAGATGGTTCATGTCAATCTCAAAGATGGTATCAGAAATCTCCGGACCGACGGCAACCTCATAGCGCACGAACTGCCCGAGATGTTGGATGATGTTGACCTTGCCCGCAAGCGATTGCCCATCAGGCTTCCCGTGGGAAACAAGCAACTGTTCGGGACGAGCCCCCACCAACACTTCATCACCCGCTTTTGGGGTCGGGACATGGCAACGGGATTTCCCGACAGGGATGCTCATGCTCCCATCATTGGTTTTGGCAAGAACCGTATCGCCCTCCACCCTATCCACGACACTATTGAAGAAATTCATCTTGCCGATGAAATTCGCCACAAACGCGTTTGCCGGTTGGGTATACAGCTCATCACTGGAGCCGATCTGCTCCACGGTACCCTTGCGAAGCACTGCGAGACGGTCACCTACAGCCATGGCCTCTTCCTGGTCATGGGTAACGAAAATCGTCGTGATGTTAGTCGCTTTCTGGATTCTCCTGATCTCAGCCCGCATGTATCTGCGAAGTTTCGCGTCAAGGTTGGCCAACGGCTCGTCAAGCAACAGGATGTCCGGGTCATAGACCAGCGCGCGGGCGATGGCAACTCGTTGCTGCTGCCCTCCGGAAAGCCCGGATGGACTTGGATTGCGTTTCAACTCTTCCTCAAGTCCCACCAGCTTCATGGCATCAGTGACCTTCTGCCGCACCACATCCTCAGGGGTTTTCCTGACCCTCAGGCCATAGGCGACATTCTCAAAAATCGTCATATGGGGATACAACGCGAAACTCTGGAACACCATGCCTATGTTCCGCTTGTACGGAGGAATCGTCGATATGTCCACATCTCCGTAAAGCATGTTCCCTGAAGTGATGGTCTCAAGACCCGCAGTGCTTCTCAGCAACGTGGTTTTTCCACAGCCACTGGGACCGAGCAGGCAGAACAACTCCCCTGCGTTGATGGTGAACGAAACATCATTCAAGGCATGGACGGGATTCTTGCCCTTCGCATCAAAGACCTTGTTTACGTGTACATACGTCAGATTCCGGCTCATTGTATCCTCCTTGGAACCAGATGGAAAGAAAAGGGACCCACACCACAGCAGGTCCCTTTTCCGGAAAAATGTCATGTTTACAGCAATGCGTTGAATTTGCCCACCAACTCTTTCTTGATCTTCGCCGCCTCATTTGCATCATACGGGAAGAACTTCATGTCAGCGAGATTGGGAAGGCCTTCGGGTCCGGGAACGTCCTTAGAGACGGCACGGCGGAAGCATTCGTCACGCACGACTTGGAAGGCTTCTTTGCTGGTCATGAAATCAATGAACTTCTGGGCAGAGGAGAGGTTCGGGCAGTTGGCGAGGATCGCAGAGCCTTCAATTCTCCGTCCGGTTCCCTCAGAAGGCATCACATACGCGACCGGGTCTCCCTCGGAAATCTTCTTGCCGATGTTGTTTTCACCGGTGACCGTGATGGCGTATTCGCCACGGGCAACGGAATCAGGACCGGCTGTGGAACTTGCCACATAGGTCGCGTTCTTCACTACGCTGGCGACGAAATCCATACCGTACAGCTTGTACATCATGTACAACTGCGCATAGGACGAACCAGAAGAAGCAGGGTTGCCGAGAACGATCTCGCCCTTGTATTTCGGATCTCCGAGGTCTTTCCAGGATTTCGGCGCATCGGCTGCGGAAAGCATCTTGGTATTGTACATGATGCCCTGCAACGGCATTGACGTGCCATAATATTTCGGCTGGTCACCGGCATCCCTGTTGGCTTCCTCGAAATCAGCATGATGGACGGAGCGGTACGGCTGGAGTTTGTCATACACCTGATCCAGATTCTCTTTTGCCATCAACAACAACACATCCCCTTCCGGCTTCGGCCATTCGGTCTTCACCCTGGTCACCAAATCGCCTGAACCGGCGCGAATGATGGTCACTTTGATGTTCGGATAGATGGCGTTGAATTTCGCGGTAAGCTTTTCCGCCTCACCTTCCGAAGCCGCGCTGTAGATCACCAGGTTTCCGCTTTCGGAAGCCGCGGCGCCCTCTTTCGTTCCTTGGGCTGACACGCTGGCCATGGCAAGAGCCAAAACCAGCAACATCACCAATACTTTTTTCATATGGACTCCTTTGCATGTTTTCTTCGGTACCAGTATAGTACCCGATATATCAAAACACAAGAAGAAACTTTTCTTTTTTGTCCTTTCATCGTTATTCGCCCCGGTAAAGAAAATTAACGAAAGCATTTCCTTTACCTTCCCGATACCAACCCATCAAGCAGACGGACGTTATGCAACGGATTGCCCAATGTCTCCAAAACCATGTTCGTCTCATGCCGCCTGAGTTTTCCGACGATCATGGAACACGGGAAACCATATGCGTCAAAATCCTCATGGCTGTCTTTCAGCACACCATCTTGGGAGGAGGGATTGGCATGCAGATGGCAGGAAACCACTTTCCCTGTTGAAAGGATCTGGTCGATCGCATCGGGAAAGGAAAAACCGAAGACGAAATGGGAGACCCACAGATGTCCCACATCCAAGCACAGATACACCTCGGGAACCGATGCGATTTCGAGCATATCCCGGACGGTCATGCACATGTAACCGGCCCGGGGATTGAGATTCTCCACAAGCAAGCGGAGCCCCTTCTTTGAAAACTGCTCCCCGAGTCGCCCAAGCTCCGCTTTCATCGTTTGGAAACGCCTGCGATATTCGTCCATATCGGTGTAGTCGCTCCTGCAGATTGACCCTTCCTTCCTGCCGACGAACCGGTCAAACACACCCGTCTCCAAAACCGACATCCGCCGTTTGACCTCCGATGGTATCAGGCGGTCTGTGGCGTACCCCGGATGGAGAATCACATTCTCCGCTCCGAACAAAGAAGCCGTGACGGCGCTCCGAGAGAGCATCGCATGGCTTTGTCGGAGGATGGAAGCATCCATGCTTGCGAAATTGGGAAAGTCAGGTTCTGAAGGGCAACAAGAATGTACCGACACGACCCTCTCGGACAAAAGGGGTGCGGCAGCCTGCAGAAACGCAGGGCTCATGGTATAGGCCAATTCAAATTTTGCGCTGGGCCATTGCCGGATGAAAGCCTCAACGGAGGCGACATCCTGAAAGCCCACCAAGGATATCGCTTGTTCCCGCATCCACTCCGTCCTTAATAATGGGCATACCCTGCGGCGACATATGCATCGGCGATTTTCTTGATGCTGTCATTCATCGAAACGCAGAGGCCCGCATCGTTGGAGACGACTTCCCACCGGGTCATCGCATCCTCGCTACGGGAAATCCGTTGGGCTACCTGACACCAGCGATCCTCCAATCGGGTCGAACTGTCGATCACCGCAGGAAGACCGAAGCGCATCAGCGTCGCGTCAAGATCACTCCCGTCATCCATCGTGCGGATTATTGAAGCGCCTTTCTTTTCCATCGCCTGTTCCACATCGGTCATGATGTTTTCCATCTTTTCCGGATGTTTCTCAAAGTACAACGGCCACTCCCGTTCCCGGTGCAACTGTTCCTGCAACAGTTTCGCATGCGCATACGCCTCAGGCTCTTTTGCCCAGGATTTGACCGTCAAAAGCGCAAAAAACAAGGTATTCTCCACAGCAGCGGTCCCTTTTGACCAATCCTGCGGATCATAGGGGAAATTCATGTAGTAATGTGCGGATTCCTCCTCAGCGACCAAGTATTGTTCCTGATAGTGCTCACGGAGTTTTTCCTTGATGAAGGAATGGCCGTTCCTGATGATGTGCACACCAACGCCACGACGTGCTATTTCGATCAACGAAGTGGGGATAGCCTTTACGTCCGCATATACCTGGGGTTTCCAAACCTTGCCGGGAAAAGCATCACGGAAACCTTCCATGATTTCCGGCAACAACACCGACATATTGAGCCCAGGAACAATCTGTTTCCCGCTTTCGTCCATCAAATCCATACGATCCCCATCACCATCAAAACAGAATCCACAAAGATACGACCCCTGTTTCATGGCTTCCCGAGCCGGAGAAATGCTGCTTTCGATGATCGGATTCGGATCCCCCGCAGGAAAGCGGCCGTCAGGAATCAGGTTGTGGTGCACCATCTTGATGCCGGCCTTTTCAAAAGCCATGGCTACCGGCATGCCGTTGGTTCCACACAGGAACTCACCAAAGACCGGCACCCCGCCGAGGGACCCCGGGAGCACACGCGCGAGGGCGAGAGAATAATCGACATATTGCTCCCCATGGTCGAACACGCGCACACGTCCCTTGACAGTGGATGTCGTGCAGTCTCCCTTGAGAAACAACTCTTCTATGGCTTTGATCCCGCCTTCAGGACCGCAACCCATGGCGATGGGCTGCAAATAAGGTGCGAGCAACTTGCAACCGATGTAGTTTCCGGGGTTGTGGCTTGCCGTGATCATGACAGCAGCACATTCACGGTGACGCATGCAGGAATAGTAGAATTCGCATGTGGAAATCTGCAGGGGATTGACCAGCACGTCCAGTCCCAGGGAAACGCAACTATCCATCAGCTGTTCCATGACCGCCGGCGCAGAAAGACGGGCGTCACGGGCAAGCAACACCATCCCGACCTTCAAGGTGTCTTTGCAATACCGGGCGATGCTGAAGGCCAGCCGTTTCAACAAATCAGCATCCAACAATTCGGATTTAGTCCGGATGTCGTATGCCTTGAACATTCCCAAATTCAAATCCCGCATCGTTCACTCCTCGTACCATAGTATCCCACGAAAGCAAATTAAAAGCAAGAAAAAGAAAGAAAAGGCAAGAAACAAACCGCTCTTGACAGAAAGAAAGTGATTCACCGACTATGTATGCATGTTGTTCATCAATGCAAAACTCATCATGGATGATTCCATCCTTCAGAATGGATATCTGAACGTTACCGACGGAAAAATCACCGGCATCGGCACGGGATCCCCCCTTCTTTCCAAAGGAGTGGAGGCATTTGACTGCAAGGGGCTTTTCCTCTCGCCAGGTTTCGTTGACATCCATTCCCACGGAGGCGGGGGCGCCGACATCATGGATGGGACGCCACAGGACATCACAACTGCGGCACAGACGCACCTCAGGCATGGCACGACCACCTATTATCCCACCACACTCACCTCAAGCGACGAAGCGTTGTTCCACACGTTCGACTGTTTCCGCGAAGCGAGGAAATGCCACGACACGCTGCCCCATCTTCCCGGACTGCATCTGGAAGGACCATACTTCGACATGGTGGAAAAAGGCGCCCAGGATCCACGCTACATCAAAGTCCCCACACCGGGACACTACATGAACATCCTGGAGAAAGGGGAAGGCATCATCTCCCGCATATCCTTCGCCCCTGAACTGCCCGGCGCGCTCGAGATGGCGGACCGCATGCAGAATTCGGGCATCATGCTTTCCGCAGGACACACCGCGGCAACATATGAGGTGATCAGAAAGGCGTTCGACCACGGAGTGAGACATCTCACCCATTTCTATTCCGGCATGTCGACCATCCACAGGGAAGGCGGCTACCGAATCCTGGGAACCGTGGAAGCCGGCTACCTGATCGACGGACTTTCCGTGGAACTGATCGCCGACGGCATGCATCTTCCTCCCGATTTGCTGAAAATGATCCTCAAACTGAAGAACCATGACAAGATTTGCGTGTGTACCGACAGCATGCGTGGAGCGGGCATGCCGGAAGGTCCTTCGATCCTCGGACCGAAAGACTCAGGACAACCGGTGATCATCGAAGACGGAATCGCGAAAATGCCGGACCGCACCTGTTTCGCAGGCAGCGTCGCCACCACAGACCGTCTGGTCAGGGTGATGACATATAAGGCGGGATTACCCCTTTGGGAGGCTGTGCGCATGGCTTCGGCGCTCCCGGCGCGTTTCATGGGCATTGACGACCACACCGGCACGCTCTCGGTAGGGAAAGATGCCGATCTTCTGCTTTTTGATGATGATATCACCATCAGAAAGGTGTTTGTGGACGGAAAAGAAGTCAGATAAAAAACGCTTCCCGCCACAACAGGCAGGAAGCGTCGTTTTCCAGAAAAGACCGCTTACTTGAACTTCTCGCGGTTAATCCACAGCCCAAGAGCCGGATTGGGGATGAAATAGACTACTTCCCCATCAGGCATGGTGTTGTACCCATAGGAAAGTTTTGACGGATCATACCGTTTCACCATCTCATCATACGAAGCGCTCTTGAATCCGACACCTTCGATTTCCTTGCGGGTAATGTTCTTCACCGCATAGGTGATGGAGAACCTGCCGTCAGAAGAACCATGAATCAAATGGGCCGCTACTCCTGCGTTGTCCCTGAGATCCTGGTTTTTCTGATACTCCTCAAGGGTATGAATCCTCCCGCGATATCCGTATTTCCTGATGAGCGCGTCATTGATCGTGTCCTCACCGAACTTGTCGATGCCCGGAGCCAGGACAAGCAGCTCGCCACCGTCGGCAATCGCCATACGGGTACGGTAGACGCTCTTGTTTCCCAGCCAGGTACTCTTGAACTCCTTCGGATCGAGATACACGATGCATTTTTTGATGCCATGATCCACAAAATCGATGTTCTTCTGCTGGGAAAGCGCGACGGCATCCTCCAGTACTTTTCTCGTATTGCCGATGAACAACCCATGGGTCTGCGTCTTTCCTTGCGGAGCGGTGCATACGGTAAGCGCGAACCAGATCGGACGGCCGGAAAGGTACTTCTCCAACGCATAGTCGAAGATTTTCCTCACCGGGGTGAAATCCTTGCCCATCATCCGTTCCATCCCGTACACGGCGCCGACCATGTGGCTCTTGTTGATCATATCCGCGCCGCCGACGCCGACGAACAGGTTCTTCGCATGGTTGGCCATGCCGATGACCTCATGAGGCACTACCTGTCCCACGGAAAGGATCAAATCATACGACGGATCCATGATGAGTTTGTTCACCTGGACCGAAATGCCCTCCGTCCAGATGCCTTCAGTGATCTCTTTCAGGTACTTTGCGGGCACTTCGCCCAACGTCACCACATCATGTCTCCAATCGTGGACGATGAATTGGGAAACAGGGATGTCGCCATACATCTCCAAAATCTGTTCCTTGGTCATGGCGACATGGGTTCCGAGAGCTTCCAGCACCTGTACCTCACAGCCCTTCGCCACCAGATAATGGTAGGCACAGTTGCAGATATAGCCGGCATTGGAGAAGAAGCGCGTGAAATCCGGCCCCACCAGGAGAACCTTTTTCAGGTTCCCCCGTGCTGCGAGAAACGACTCGACTTGTTGTTTGATCTCGTTGTTTGTCATGCTCATACCGTATATGTCGAAGCGGAAGTGCTTCCTCCTTCACCTGTCCAGTTGGTATGGAAGAACTGCCCGCGCGGGCAATCGACCCTTTCATACGTATGGGCGCCGAAATAGTCACGTTGNGCCTGAAGCAGGTTCGCGGGAAGACGTTCGCACGTATACCCGTCGAAATAACCGAGTGCCGCAGAGAATGCGGGTACAGGAACACCATCCAGGACGGCTTCCGAGACGACACGTCTCCACGAAGGCACGAGATTCTTGATCACACTCTCAAAATACGGATCCAGAAGCAGGTTGGAAAGCGCAGGATTCTTGTCGAACGCTTCCTTGATCTTCCCCAAGAACACAGAACGGATGATACAGCCGCCTCTCCACATCAAGGCGATGCCACCATAGTTCAGATTCCAGCCATAGGTCTTTGCGGCTGTCCGCATCAGGGTGTAGCCTTGCGCATACGAAATGATCTTCGAAGCATACAATGCGCGCCGGATGTCCTCAATGAAAACCTTGCGGTCTCCGGAGAACTTCCCTTTTTCCTTACCGGAAAACACTTTTGCGGCTTCAACACGTTCTTCCTTCATGGCAGACAGACAGCGGGCGAAAACGCTCTCGCCGATCAACGTGAGGGGAACGCCCTCATCCAAAGCGGCGATGCCGGTCCATTTGCCGGTGCCCTTTTGCCCGGCGGTATCCAGAATCTTGTCGACGATCGGTTTCCCATCGGTGTCTTTGTAAGCCAGAATGTCCCGCGTGATCTCGATGAGATANCTGTCNAGNTCTCCCCTGTTCCACTCGGCGAACACGCCGTGCATCTCGTCTGCGCTCATGCCGAGCACGTCTTTCATCAGCTGGTAGGCTTCGCAGATCAGCTGCATGTCACCGTATTCGATGCCGTTGTGGACCATTTTGACGAAGTGACCCGCACCATTCTCCCCTACCCAGTCACAACACGGGCTGCCATCTTCCACCTTCGCGCAAATGCTCTGCAGGATCGGTTTCACCACCGGCCATGCGGCAGGACTGCCGCCCGGCATCATGGAAGGGCCTTTGAGCGCGCCTTCCTCCCCTCCGGAGACACCGGTTCCGATGTACAGCAAGCCTTTGCCCTCAACATAGGAGCAACGGCGGATCGTATCGGTGAAATGGCTGTTTCCGCCATCGATGATGATGTCTCCCGGTTCAAGAACCCCGAGCAACGCTTCGATGAAATCATCAACAGGCTGTCCGGCCTTGACCATCATCATGACTTTTCTCGGTTTCGCCAGAGAATCGGCAAGTTCCTCAAGCGTATGGGTCGCGATGATGTTCTTGCCTTTCGCACGGCCTTCCACAAACGCGTCGACTTTGCTTACGGTTCTGTTGTAGACCGCAACCGTGAAGCCTTTCGACTCCATATTCATCACCAAGTTCTCGCCCATGACGGCAAGTCCGATCAATCCGATATCAGCTTTCTTTTTCATACCTTACCTCTTCACCCGTGCGTTGCCCTTGTAGATGGACCAAATCTGATCCTCATCCGCAGGAGTCGCGTAATCCGTCAGCACTGTCGTCGCCAATGCGCCGCTTGCCCAGCCGAACTGGAGCCATTTCTCCGCATCCCAACCTTTGAGGACCGCATACAAAAGACCGGAAACAAAACCATCGCCGCCACCGATCCTGTCCAAAACCTGAATGCTCCTCGGCTCTTCCACATACCAATCGTCGCCCGCAAGCAACAATGCGCCCCACATATGCTCGTTCGCGTTCAGCNCCTGCCGTAAGGTGGTCGCATATACCTGTGCGTTGGGATATTCCTTCTTCACCTCAAGCACCATACCTTTGAATGCGTCAATCTTCGCGCCAAGATCCTTTCCGCCCGCTTCAGGTCCCTTGACGCCGAGAGCAAGCTGGAAGTCCTCTTCGTTTCCGATGAGGATATCCGCAGCCGACGCGATTTCTTTGAAAATCGTCCTGAGTTCCTTCTCCCTGCCTTTCCAGAATGACGCGCGGAAGTTCAGGTCAAAGGAAACCAATGTGCCGTGCTTTTTCGCTGCCCGAACCAGTTCAAGACAGAACTGGCCGGTGCTTTCGCTCATGGCCGCGATCAAACCGGACAGATGCAGGATCTTCACCCCTTCCGTCCCCAAAATGCGTTCCGTGTCAAAATCCTTGATGTTCAGCGTCCGTCCGACTTCACCTGCCCTGTCGTTGGACACTCGCGGTCCTCTCAACCCATATCCGCTGTCAGCGATGTTGAACTGGTGGCGCACACCCCATGGCCCATCCTGCTCCACTTCCGGACCTTCATACTCGATGTTGCGGAACCTCAGTTCGGATTTGATGAACTGCGCGATGGGGCTATCCTTCACAAAGGTGGTGAGGACCTTGGTCTTCATACCCAATGAAGCGGGTACGTTGAGGACGTTGGTCTCCGCGCTGGTCGCCTGCATCTCATACAATCTGCTTGTATGGACCGGAAGCCGGTCAACCGGTGTGATGCGTACGCCCATGCTTGACGGGCATACGAGGTCGTACTTGCAGTTTTCTCTCAGTTTCAGCATTTTTGCATTCTCCTTATTTGACATATTCATGAAGCGTGGCTCTCACTGCCCCCGGTCCCTTCATCATCGATGCAAAAGCATCCAAGACACGATCCTTCAGGGGGGAAGTCCAAAGATTGAAGCCAAAGATATTCACATTCTCCATCAGCGGTTTCAGCACTGTGGCGTAATCCGCAGGGACTCCGAGCTTCAGAGACGACACGACGGCCCGTGAACTGTCCAAAAGCGGATCGGGACTGAGTTCAAACGTCTTTCCGGTGTCATCCACTCCAAGCAGATACCGCATCCAGGATGCCTGGGCAAGCGGGATGCATTTCAGTCTTCCCAAATCGAGATGGGGATCGGCCATATAAGCCTTCACCGTTTCTCCAAACCGGATGGCGAGCTTCTGGCTGGTATCTGTGGCGATCCTCTGGGGCGTGTCAGGCATGAACGGATTCACCAGACGTCGTTCAACGACATCGTCAATGAACTGTTTCGGTGAAAGGATTTTGGGATCAGTGACGACCGGCAAACCTTCCACGTATCCGATGCGTTTGATATACCGGACGATATCCTCATCCTTCATTTCATCGCTGATCTTCGTATAGCCCAGCATGCATCCCATGACGCTCATGGCTGTATGAAGCGGGTTGAGGCAGGTGCAGACTTTCATCCGTTCGACCTTGTTGACGGTCTCCCGGTCGGTCAGATAGATGCCGGCTTTCTCAAGCGGCGGTCTTCCATTGGGGAAGCTGTCTTCAATGACCAGATATTCGCATTCCTCAGTGTTGACGAACGGCGCGATGAACGTCTTCTTTTCAGTCACCACCACATCGGTGCTTTCGAACCCTTTTTCCTTGAGCATCTTCTGCACAGATTCATGCGGTCTTGGGGTGATCTTGTCGATCATGCTCCACGGAAAGGCTACCTTCTTTGGATCGGAAAGGTAATCGACGAACGCCTGGGGGATAACCCCGGCTTTCAGCCAGGCTCCGGCCACTTCCATCACCCCTTTCTGGAGTTTCTCTCCGTTGTGCGAGCAGTTGTCCATGCTGACAAAGGCAAAGGGGAAAGCACCTGCCTTGAACCGTTCATAAGCGAGAGCCGTGACCATGCAGATGATGGTCGAACAGTTCTCCGGTCCGCGGAGAATATCCTCCTGTACGTATGGAGGAACCGTAGAATACCCTTTCTCCGTGATGGTGAAGCTGACCATCTGCAGGACAGGATTCCGGAAAAACGCTTTCAGCGCCTCATAATCCTCCGGATACGCCGGAGAACATTTGTAGGCTTCGGCGACACTTGCGATCACACGGGTATCGACCGTGGCGTCACTTTTCAAAGTTGCGAGAAGGCACAGATTGTCACATTTCTTGTAGATGTCATCGATGATCTGAAAATCAAAGCCTTCACCAACGACGATTCCGGTCTTCACCAAGCCCTTTTCCAAAAGATCCTGCATCCGGGCTGCAGGGAAGCCTCGGAAGATGTTTCCTGCTCCGAAATGCATCCACGTGCACCCTTTCCGGGTCGCTCTCCGCATCGTGGCGATGTCAAACGCAGGAAGCGTCACCCCTGCATTCCGCCATGCCTGTTTGTTGTCCAAGTCCTTCAGACAAAGTTTCACTTTGAACCCCTGTTTCATTATTGCAGGGAAGAAAGGAAGAATCAATAGCAAAATTGGAGTAGTCCGAACGAGGTTTTGGACGATTCATATCAGTTTTTTACTATGGCCAATATATGCCGGCAAATGCAGGATTGGGTGGTTCCCTGTATGGCGATGCTCCTTGCTAACCCCTTGCCGTTGGTTTATACTGAAACAAATTTGACAAAAGAGGTCCATCATGAAAATGTATCCAAAATCGGTGCATCAGCTCGAAGGAGCAAAAGTATACATCGCGGATGACGGCGAAAAAGACGTCCTCGTCTGTGAAGGCAAACCGTATTTCGGCGGCAAGGAAGGGAAAAACGTATTTCCCTTCAGCCATGAACTCGCCATGAAAATGCGTTCGCTTTTTCCGTTCACCGCACCCCGTAAAGTGCTCTCCGAAGAACGCAGCATCGGAGTCGGCGACCGTCTTGGCATCGCCTGCCCGGGGCACATCAGGGTATTCGAGAAGTATGACGCCTATCCGGTATTCGCCCAACAGTCGATCCGGGAATTGAACCTGACCAACAGGACCTTCCAAGATGTCCTCGATTGCGTCACGTTCTCCGTGTTCCGTGAAGACTACCAGAAGGGTTTCGGCGCCGATGGCGACCATCTGAAGAAACCGGAAGACATCGAATACGCCCTTGGCCTTGGTTTCACCATGATCACGCTGGACCTTTCCGAACACATCCATGCGGATGCGGACGGTTCCTACAGCCAGGACATCGATCCCATCTACCTCGGCAAGGGATTCAAACTCGATACCGGCGATGTGGTGAAATTCTCCGAAGCGGAACTCAAACGTTGCGCGGGCGTCTATGGCGAAGCTTTGGATTTTGCGGTCAAAATGTATGACCAGTTCCTGAAAAGCGGAAAATACGATGCTGAATTCGAAATTTCGATTGACGAGACCGGCACGCCCACCCTTCCTTCGGAACATTACTTCGTGGCCAGCGAACTTTCACGCCGTGGCGTCAAATTCGCCACCATCGCTCCGCGTTTCACCGGAGAATTCCAGAAGGGCATCGACTATATAGGAGACTTGAAGCAGTTCGACAAAGAGATGGCCATCCATGCCGCGATAGCCCGCAAGTTCGGGCATAAGGTCAGCGTTCATTCAGGTTCCGACAAGTTCAGCGTCTTCCCGTCCGTCGGAAAGAACACCAGACAACACTACCACGTGAAAACCGCAGGCACCAACTGGCTGGAAGCGATGAAAATCGTTGCCATGCATGATCCCAAGCTGTATCGGGAGATCCACCAATTCGCCCTTGGCGCATTTGATGAAGCCAGGAAATACTATCATGTCACTACGGATATCAAAGCGATTCCGTCCTTGGACAAAATCGCNTTGACATCAAGACCTTCCGAAGCTCTTTGAGGACAACAACGCCCGCCAGTTGATCCACATCACTTACGGACTCATCCTCAACGCCAAGAACGCCGATGGAAGCGACCGCTTCCACACACGTCTCTACAGCTTCTGGAGAAAGCACAGCGAAGAATACTACGAGGCGTTGGACAAACACATCAGCCATCACCTTGAAGCTCTTGGCTGCCCGAAAATGAAGCATTGAGCTTCCTGCCGATCATCAAAACCCCTTCGGATGCCATCATCTGAAGGGGTTTTCTTTTCCTTTCACAGAAGCACGATCACCATCTGGGTGACGATCACGATGGTAAGCAAAGCGATGGGATAGGTTGCGGCATATGAGGCGGCGACAAGATCTGTCTTCGCCAGACCTATCAAAGCCCCAAGAGCCGGAGTGCTGGTCATTCCACCCGTAATGGAGCCAAGATTGTCCAGTATCCTCAATTTGACCACATATTTCGCGAAGGCAAACGCCAGACACATCGGTACGATCGTCATGATGGCGCCATAGACAAAATAGACAGGCCTGAAATACTTCACGAAATTCATGCCGCCAGAAACACCGGCTCCGATGAGGAACAACATCAATCCAAGTTCCCTGATCATGGCCAAATTCTTTTTATCCACCTCCAGACTGCATGTTCCGATGGCACCCATATGGCCGAAGACCAAGGACACCAGCAAACAACCGCCTGTAGTAGTCAATGAAAACGTCGGGCCATGAAAACCCTTGGCGGAAAGAGGCACTTTGATTGTCCCGACCAAGATGCCCAGCACCGCGCAAAGTCCCACGACGAACAATCCGCTCGGATCCATTTTGAAGTCATGCTTGGCCTTATCTGTTTTCATGAGGGGGATTTCTTCGGAAAGGTAGCGTACTTCTTCCGATATATCGGCTTTGCCAATCTTCGGCATGAGTTGGACAAACAGAACGACACCGATCACCCCGAACAAGTACGCAATGCCGTAGCCGACCGTCACCGCATTCTCATATTGGGGCAAAGCTGTCGCTTTCGCCGCAGAAAACGCAGGGGTACTGGTCAGGGCACCGGAAAGCAGTCCCGCCATGATGGCGACGAATTCCTTTTTGTCCTGATGAGCCCCTCTTCCTGCCCAATAGCATGCCGCGCAAACCAACCCGCTGGAAATCGTGATGATCAGCCCGATGGCGACATAGGAACGGAAATTCTTCTTCAAGTTGGAGAAGAACCCAGGACCTGCGGTAAGCCCCACCGCCACCACAAACAGCACCAACCCGATGTTCTCCACCAACTTCAGCGCATTACCCGTGAAGCTAACGCCACCGGAAACCATCTGTTTGGCCAAGGAACTTCCGAACAATCCACCAAACACCAAGGACATGACAAAAACCCCGGCACTTCCAAGGCTTATTCCCTTGATGGTGATGCGCCCGACCATATATCCCGTCACCGCAATGCAAAACAGGCAACAGACAAACAAAGGTATTCCTGTCAATACAAACATATGTCCCCCTCAATCGGTTTCTGCTCCTTCAGAGATTTCCCAACACGCCTCTTTTCCATCATCCGCCAAAGCAACATTCCTTTGGACAGCGAGCAAAGCCAACGTCTCCCCTATCTTGTCAGGGGTCATCGCGATGGCGACACCTGCGTTTTCCAACGCTTCGATCTTTCCTTTTGCAGTCCCCATTCCCCCGGATATGATGGCACCTGCATGTCCCATACGTTTTCCGGCAGGCGCGCTTTGGCCACCAATGAACGCTGCCACCGGTTTCGTCATGGATGCCGCGATATAGCGGGCCGCTTCTTCTTCACCGGTTGTTCCTATCTCACCGTTCATCACCACAGCCCATGTATCCTGATCCGCCTGGAATTCCTTGAGGACATCCACGAAACTGGTCCCCCTGATGGGATCTCCGCCGATCCCGACCACCGTAGACTGCCCGATGCCCCTGTCTGAAAGTTGCTTCACCGCCTCATAGGTCAAAGTGCCGGAACGCGATATGACCCCGACATGCCCTTTCTTGTGGATGTATCCCGGCATAATGCCTATCTTGCATTCTCCCGGCGTGATGATACCCGGGCAGTTGGGACCTATCAAACGGGAAGACGAACCTTCCAGATAGTGCTTCACTCTGGCCATATCCTGCACAGGAATCCCTTCGGTGATACAGACGATGATCCTGATCTTCGCATCAACGGCCTCAAGAATGGAATCCGCGGCATATGCCGGCGGAACATAGATGACGCTCGCATCGGCTCCTGTCTCGGCAACCGCCGCAGCGACCGTGCCGAACACCGGCACTTCGCAGACTTTCTGTCCCTGTTTCCCCGGAGTCACTCCGCCGACGATCTTGGTTCCGTAAGCAAGCATTTGGGCGGTATGGAACGAACCTTGGTGTCCGGTGATGCCCTGCACGAGAACCCGTGTGCACCTATTGATGTAAATGCTCATGATTGCAGCTCTCCTTTGCAGCAGGCGACCGCCTTACGGGCTCCGTCAGCCATATCGGTGGCGGAAATGATGGGAAGTCCTGATTCTTTGAGAACCTGTCTGCCTTTATCGGCATTCGTTCCTTCAAGACGCACCACAAGGGGGATGGAAAGACCCGTCTCCCTCACTGCCGAGACAACACCTTCGGCGATGATGTCGCACTTCATGATCCCGCCGAAGATATTGATGAAAATCACCTTCACCTGCTTGTCGGAAAGCAGGATTTCAAACGCCATTTTGACTTTCTCAGCAGTCGCGCTTCCACCAACATCAAGGAAATTTGCCGGACTGCCTCCATAGCTTTTGATGATGTCCATTGTCGCCATGGCCAAGCCGGCGCCATTGACGAGGCATCCCACATCCCCGTCCAGCGTGATGTAGTTCAGGCCATATTGGGAAGCCTTCCATTCCCTGGTGTCTTCCTCATCCACATCCCTGAGAGTCTGGATGTCCGGATGACGGAAAAGCGCGTTGTCATCAAACGTGACCTTGGCGTCAAGGCAGAGCAGATGCCCCCCCGTGGTAAGCACCAGCGGATTGACTTCCACCAACGAACAATCCTTCTCGACAAACAACTTCGTCATGGAACCAAGCAAGTCGATCAACTCTTCCTGAAGGGAACCCGCCAAACCTAACGCATCTGCTATTTGGAGTCCCTCATACCGTTTGTACCCCATCATTATGGAAACCGGCACACGGATGATGGCGGAAGGATCGTTCTTGGATGTCTCTTCAATCTCCATACCGCCTGATGCGGAAGCGATGATGACCATCGTGGCATTGGCGGAATCCAATGCGATGCCGAGATAGTATTCCTTTTGGACGTCCACGGCTTTCGTCACCAAGACTTTCCTGACGAGTTTGCCTTCGGGACCGGTCTGGCGGTTGACCAACGTCATGCCAAGGATGTCCGAAGCGACCTGCCGGGCTTTATCGGGATCGGAAGCGAATTTCACGCCACCGGCTTTGCCCCTGCCCCCGGCATGAACCTGCGCCTTGACCATGCAGGGGCCGTATTGTTCGGCAACCTTTCTTGCATCCTCTGCACTGGTGACGACCACACCCTCAGGAACAGGCACGCCATAGGCTTTAAGGAGCTGTTTCGCTTGGTATTCATGGATTTTCATGCTGTTTCCTGTCCTTTTCCGACCAACCGGAGGCCTTCCTCCAAAGCCTGCATATTGAGTTTTTCCGTCCCGGCTGGCACATGCATCATGACCGCTTGCCGAAGATTCTCCACATCCGTCAAACCCAACAGACCGTTGATGCAGCCGACGGCCACGATGTTCGCCGTCTGAATTTTTCCTACGACCGTACGTGCAGTATCCAGAATGGGGAGCTTTATCACTCTTTCAGGAACTTCCATGTCCGCGTCCGCCAACACCACACATTCGGGTGTGACGCCAGGATAATATTTGTCGAAAGCATCCTGCGTCAACGCCATCAAAAAGGTCGGCTTCCTCACTTTGGTGAAACCGATAGGACGGTCGGAAACGATCACTTCCGCTTTGCAGGAGCCACCGCGTGCCTCCGGTCCGTACGATTGGCTCTGAGCCGCTTCTTTTCCCGAAAGCACCGCAGCTTCGGCAAGAATGACGGAGGCCAGAATGATGCCCTGCCCACCGCTGCCGGCGAGCTTGATTTCCTGTCTCATGGTTTCACTCATTCGCTTCCCTCTCCCGGTACAACCGCTCGATCAATTGATCATATGCGTAGGTGAACTCAGGGTATGAGGTCTGATGAAGCAAACCGATGACCAGTTTGTCCTTCAGTTCCTCATCCGTCATCTTCGCCGCCTGCTCCATGGTTACGGCGTTGTCCCTCTGCCACTTGAGCATCTGGACCGCATCGCCTTTCTTGTTCTTTCGTCCATAATACGTCGGGCAGACGGAAACGACATCGATGATGGAAAAACCTTTGTGCCGTATGCCTTCCTGGATCAACGAGATGGTCTGCTGCACGTGGTATGCGCTTCCGCGTGCGGCATATGAAGCTCCGGCTCCATATGCGAGACCTGCGATGTCAAACGAACGGTCGATGTTCCCATACGGGGCGGTCGTCCCGAAGGCGCCGGTCGGAGTCGTCGGCGAATACTGACCGCCGGTCATCCCATAAATGTTGTTGTTCATCACCACTACGGTAAGGCCTATGTTCCGTCTTGCGGCATGGATCAGATGGTTGCCTCCTATGGCGGAGATGTCACCATCACCCGCGATGACGATCACCTCCAGACTCGGATTCGCCAGCTTGATGCCTGTGGCAAACGCGATGGCGCGGCCGTGCGAGGTATGGATTGTGTTGAAATCCAGATATCCTGCAGCCCTGGAGGAACAGCCTATCCCCGAAACGATCACGGTGTTGTTCCTGCTCAAGCCCAGATTCTCTATGGCCTGGGCGACATCACGCATGATGATGCCGTTGCCGCACCCCGGGCACCACATCTGGGGGAGATGCTCCGGCCTCATATATTTATAGACGAGATTGGACATGCTCTTTGTCTTTGGACTGACATCACCAGTATCAACCATCTCATGCCTCCTCAATCTTGGCGAGAATCTCTTCCGGGGTAATCACGCTACCGTTGTATTTCCCCACGAAGCCGATCACGCAGTCGTTCTTCACGACGCGTTCCACTTCCAGCACCATCTGTCCGTAGTTGTGTTCCGCAACCACAATTTTCTTCAGGTGCTTCGCCGCTTCCTTCAACTCGCGCTCCGGGAACGGCCACAACGTAATGGCTCGGAAGATGCCGCATTTGATGCCTTTCGCACGGGCTTCCTCAACTGCGGTAATCGCGGCCCTCATCGTCCCTCCATAACAGAAGACAGCCACCTCGGCATCTTCCATCATGGTCTGTTCCGTCATGACGATGTCTGCGTAATTATCACTGATCTTGTGCATCAGCCGACGTATCAGTTTCTCCGCTTCTTCCGGGGAACTGGTCGGAAAGCCGGATTCATCGTGGATCAGGCCGGTCATGTTATACCGTTGTCCTCTGCCGAATGGCGCCATGCTGGGAACGAGTTCGCCTTCCTTGATGTGATACGGCAGGCGTTTGTGTTCGGGGAACTTGACGGACGGCCTGTCCACAATCTTCAAATCCTCGGCTTTGGGCAATACCACTCCTTCCCTGAGATGACCGATGATCTCATCCATCATGAAGAGCACCGGAGTACGGTACTTTTCCGACAGGTTGAAGGCTTTGATGATCAGCTCATACGTCTCCTTCACCGAGGAAGGCGACAATGCGATCACCGGATGATCGCCATGGGTGCCCCAGCGAGCCATCATCACATCGCCTTGGGAAGGTGATGTGGGCATGCCTGTGGAAGGACCCATTCTCTGCACATCCACCACGACAAGCGGGATTTCCGCAAGCGCGGCATAACCGAGATTCTCCTGTTTCAGCGAAAATCCAGGTCCGCTGGTCGCGGTCATGGCCTTGACACCGGCCACAGAAGCTCCGATGGCACAGGCAATGGATGCGATCTCATCCTCCATCTGGATGAATTTCCCGCCTTCCTGGGGAAGACGAAGCGCGGAAAGCTCAGCGATTTCCGTCGACGGGGTAATCGGATACCCTGCATAGAGCCTCATTCCCGCTGCGATGGCCCCTTCCACACATGCTTCGTTGCCCTGCATCAGAATGACTTTACCCATTGGGTTGATTCTCCTTCCTTTTCATCTATGTATATTGCATAGTCAGGGCATCTGAGTTCACATTGCCCACACAGGATGCATTCAGTGCCATCCTTCCTCCGCACCTTGTCGTTGACCACCTCAAGGGCGCCTTTCGGGCAGAATGCGGCGCAGATGCCGCAACCCTTGCACCATTCAGTATTGATGATTAATTCTTTTTTCAGACCCATGGTCACCTCTCCGTTTACCCATGCATCAGGAGGAGCATCTCCTCTTTCAGGTGTAGCATAGGCACAAAAAATCTTTATTGTCCAACTGTTAATTTTAGTTTATTATACAAATAAAATTTGTAATTAAAAACGGAGCGAAGATGAATTTCAAGAGTCTGGATTATTTCATCACGCTGGTAAACCAAGGCACTTTCACCAAGGCTTCAACGGTCCTCAATGTCACCCAACAGACGCTGAGCGCTCATATCGCATCGCTGGAAGAAGAATTCGGATGCCAACTCGTGGTCAGGCACATCCCCGTCGAACTGACGTATGCGGGAGAACTGTTCCTGAAGTATGCGAAAGATCTTCAATTCAGGGTCAGGAACATGCGCAACGACTTTCTGGACATCTCCCAAAACAAACGGGGCATGCTCAGGGTAGGCATCGGGCACACCCGGGGAAGGGCCATCATGCCCGATCTGATCGCCGCCTTCCAGAAAGTACATCCCGGCATCGAGATCCTGATCATTGAAGACACCAACGACAACCTGGTGAGAAAATTACACGAGGGGAAAGTGGATTTCTCCATTTCAGACTTCGCCAACAAAGTCATGGGCATCAGGATCATGGACATTTATGTGGAGAAAGTCGCACTCTTCCTGCCCAAAACCCTTCTGTCAGACATCTACGGGGAACAGACAGAAGAAGTGGTGCGTTCCGTCCGTGAGACCGGTACGGTGACGGCTCTGGCTTCCTGTCCCTTCCTAATGAACTCGGAACATGACATCGCAGGCCGCTTTGCCAGGCTCATGCTGCAGAAAAGTGACATTTACCCGATGATCAAGACTGAAACGATAAACACCAACATCGAACTTCTCATCGCCATGTGCCTGCAAGGTTCAGGAGCGTTGTTCTGTCAGGAAGCGATGGCCAACACCGTTCTCTCCCCCGAACAGCAGGAGAAACTCATCAAAATCAACTTTGACGATAGCGCGAACTATACGGTGCGTCTCGGCTACAAAGAAGAAAGCACCAACTGGAATGCCGTACGGGATTTCATTGAAGTGACCAGACAACTGGATTTCGGGAAAAAACTCATTTCGTGAACCCTGAAGGGGCCAGCACTTGGATTGATACTATTCCCATCTGTGAATAAGAAACAAGAATCGCTTGAGCCACAACCTTACTGGCCTTTTCGCTTTTCTGCTGCTTTGCCCAAGGCCAAGTGACGATCCCCGAACCACAGGAGAACCTGCTGGGAAAAGGGAAAGCGTTTCATGCCACGTACTTTGGCATATCCTTTCTTGCCTACAGGGAAAACCGTTGATGTGTTCCCATCCATTCCTGACTTTCTGGCCACATCAACCATCACCCAAGAAGAACTTGCCGGGTACATCCTGACGATTTATTCCAGATTTGTAATGGCCAAGGTGAGATGACCGACGGCATGAACGCCATCAAGAGCACCATCTTGGGGATACCTCAGGAACAGAATCTGGAACACATGAGGCAACTCAAGGCGTTGCGTGCACAAGACATTCCTTCCTATGCCCCTGATCTTCCGGAAAATGATCGGCGAAGGCTCTCTGAGAAGTGTGGGAGAACAGGAAAACGCCTCATTGTTTGAGGCGATAATCTATCCCTTGGTTGCCGGCAAACGCCAAAAAACGGAAACAGGTATGGGACTGCACGCCATCAATTGCCGGTGGCGTGCTTTTTTTCTCTGTTAGAGAAGAACATCGGATGAATGGCGAGGACCCAGATCCATGTCAGCAAACCGCAGAGGAAACTCGCGGCATTCAGTCCAAGCGGTTTTACCAACACATAGCCGCTGATATAATAGAACCCATAAAACGACAGGATGCCTGAAAGGCAGCGGAATATTTTCGTCTGCATATCCACCGATAGAGAGAATCTGACGAACCTTCTCTCCAGAAGCCACCCTATGGCGGAGCCGAGGAACATGCCGGAGTAGAAGAAGGCATCACTTTGCATTGCTTTGGGACTCACCAATATCTTCCCGTTTTGGTCAAGATCCATCGGATAGGTCTTTTTGGCAAACCACACCATGGCGATGACAGACAGGATGAGACTGACGATTACGACTATGCCGTCCCTATTCGCCGCCACATCAGCCCACCGGAGCAGTCTGGACAGCAAAACAAGCATCAAGACCGTTAAGGCAAATCCGCAGATCACATCTTGGGGAGTATGGACGCCAAGATAGTTCCTTGAAAACATGATGAGCGCCAAAAACACCACAAAGCAGACAAACAAACCCTTTTGTTTGCGGTACCGAAACGCCGCGGAACCATAGATTGCGGTCGCGATCGTCGTGTGTCCGCTTGGAAACGAATATCCTGTGGCGGAAGCCTTGGCATCCCCTGGAGGAACGACACGGGCATCCCTCACCCATGGCCGATACACACAGGCAGCGGTTTTGATGATGCCGTTGAGGAACAAGGAAAAGGCATCGCCCAGTAACATGAAGGAACCAAGCTCTTTGTCAATGGCATAATAAAAGACCAGCGCCAAAGTGGCCGAAAGAGCGATATCCCCGAATCGCGTGATGAAGAGAAAGAATGGATTCAAAACATTCCCCGTTGCATTTCTGAAAGATTGCAGAAGCAACAAATAGGATATATCCATGGCAAACCTCCATATAATTCGCCGGATAGTATAGCATATTTCTGTTGCGGAATCCTTTTCTCAAACGAGTGTAGTGCCGAGGATCAAAAAGAGGTTTGCAAATCCAACGATGCATATCCGTCTTTTCGCTGTATGGCAAAACAAAAAGCGCCCTGGACAAGGACGCTCTGCTCGGAAACATATACCCTATGGTAGAGAGCGCCAGACGGGAATCGAACCCGCGTCTCAACCTTGGGAAGGTCGCATCTTAACCGTTGGACTACAAGCGCTTGCGGAATAATGGTACTCTATTATCCAAAAAAAGGCAATCGTTTTGGGCTATCTGCTCAGACTCCCCCGCCCTTCTTTCACAAGGTTTTTTCCGTATTTCCCTCATAAACTGTTTGACAACAAACACAAGCGGCGGTAAAGTTGTCTGTATAAAATAATGGAGGCATTATGGCCACAGTACAACTCAAACACATTTGTAAAGTGTACGAAGGTGGAGTGAAGGCCGTCAATGATGTCAACATCGACATCAAGGACCAGGAATTCGTGGTTCTCGTCGGACCTTCAGGCTGCGGAAAATCCACTACTCTGCGTATGATCGCAGGGTTGGAAGACATCAGCAGCGGCGAACTTCTCATTGACGGCAAAGTCGTCAACGAAGTACCACCCAAAGACAGGGACATCGCGATGGTATTCCAGAACTATGCTCTGTATCCGCACATGACCGTCTATGACAACATGGCGTTCGGTCTGAAAATCAGGAAATTCCCGAAAGAAGACATCGATCAGCGTGTTAAAGAAGCGGCAAAGATTCTCGAAATCGAAGAACTGCTCGACAGAAAGCCGAAAGCACTCTCCGGTGGACAGAGGCAGCGTGTCGCTGTCGGACGTGCAATCGTCCGCAAACCCAAGGTATTCCTTTTCGACGAACCGCTCTCCAACTTGGACGCAAAACTTCGTGTCCAGATGAGAGCTGAGATTTCGTCCCTGCACACCCGTCTCAAAGCGACGATGATTTACGTCACCCATGACCAGGTCGAAGCACTCACCATGGCGGACAAGATCGTCGTTATGAAATTCGGTGTCATCCAACAGATCGGTGGACCACTCGAACTGTACAACGAGCCGCAGAACAAGTTTGTTGCCGGCTTCATCGGCTCCCCACCCATGAACTTCCTCGAGACCAAGGTCGAGAAGAAGGGCGACGATGTATATGTAAACGAGGGCTCCTTCAGCCTGAAAGTGTTGCCTGAGCAAGCGCAGTTCCTGACACCGTATGTCGGGAAATCCGTTGTCTTCGGCATCAGACCGGAAGATGTGACCTTCAGCAAGGATCCGCAAGACGGCGTGACCATCAATGGACATGTCAGCGTAGTCGAGCCTCTCGGTGCGGAAACCCATGTCTATGTCGCGACTTCCAAAGGACAGGTCATCGGACGCATCGATCCGAAGCACACCATCGCCGTGGATACCAAGATTTCCTTGATCCCGGATATGAACAAAGCAAAGTTCTTTGATACCGATACGGAACTGGTCATCGGAAGCAAGAAACCGTTGATGGCTCCGAGCGTAAAGCAAGGCGACAAGAAGGAAGACAACTGAGTTTTCCTTATCTTGACAACAAAAAGGAGCAGGCGAAAACCTGCTCCTTTTCTTTGTCCGGTCCTGTTTACAGGCTGAACTGTTTTTCTATCTCAGGAATTGCCCGTGCGGCGGCTTTCGCATAAGCTGTCGCGTCAGCGCCTTCCGGCAAATCCTTGCTGATCGTCTTGTCAATCGTCTCCGCTTCAATCATGGTCACTTCAAGTCCATGAGCCCTGAATGTCTTCTGCATCCCTTTTGTCTGTCCACGATGCTCCAGCAGCTTCTTCATAAACTCCGGATTATTGAGTAATTCCTTCAGCTTCGCTCCATCCATACAAACGCCTGCGTAGAGAAAGAGGTGGTCACTCCCCGGCTTCTCCGAAACCTTTTGGAATGGTTCACCATATTTTCAATCTACGTACTCTAACATACTCATTTTTTATGAAGTATGCGTGACGTTTGTGTTGTTTATTTGAACAAAGCTCGGTAAATCGTTTCTTGGGCTTTGGTGATGTCGTCTTCCTGGATTCCGAACAACGCCGTATCCTCAGAAGCGCCGAAGTTGACGAACGATACCGGAATCGAGGCCTTCTTCATCGTTTCGCAACAGGCAGCGACCACTTCAGGATGGTTGAGCATTCCCTGTCCTACCACCCCGAGAACGGCAAAGCCATGCTCGACAGAGACTTCATCCAAGCTGAATTCATCCTTCAGCCGCATGCACATGGTCTTCAAGACACTGTCACTGGCAAGTTTGGAATCAAAAAACCACACCACTGAATCAATACCAAACAACGAAAAAGACGGACGGACGCCGAAAACCTGCATCATCGTGAGCAATCCATGACGGATGCCGCTTTTCTTGAACAACATCAGTTTCCGGATGGTCAACCTGCTGAACCCGCCCTTAGCCGACACACCAACCAGATTCTCTCCGCTCCGGGAAGGAACAATCATGGTACCTTGGTCAAGCGGCGCATTGGTGTTCTTTACATTGATGGGGATTTCCGTACCATACACCGGAGCGATGGCCTCTTCATGGAAAACCCCGGCGCCGACACCGGCAAGTTCGCGCACTTCCTGATACGTCATGGTCTCAACGACCTTCGCCTCAGGGACAATTCTGGGATCGATGGAGAAGACACCGGATACATCCGTCCAGTTCTCATAGACTTCGGCATTGCAGGCCATCGCGAAAATGGAACCGGTGATATCCGAGCCTCCACGGCTGAAAGTCCTCACTTTCCCTTCGCTGTCAGACCCATAAAAGCCGGGGACAATATATTTTTTGGACGAGTCGATGGCGGCTTTGATATTCCCATACGTCACGGGATCGACAGTGCCGTCGGCCTTGATGATGACCAGATTCTCCGTGTCAAGAAAATTCCAGCCGAAATACTTTGCGATCAAGCGGGCGTTGAGATGCTCTCCCCGGCTTGCCGCATATTCTGCACCGTATCCGGCATCAATCTTCTGTCGGATGCCGTCAAGCACGTCCTGGAATTGGCTGGCATCCATCTTGAGCTCTTTCAGGATGGACAAATACCGTTCCTCGATCGCAGAGAACAATTCACGGCTGGAAACACCCATCTGGACCGCTTCATTGCACTTATACAGAAGGTCGGTGACTTTGGTGTCACCCTTCATCCGTTTGCCAGGAGCGGAAACCACCACAATGGTACGGCGTTTGTCCGCCTCAATGATGGACTTCACTTTTTGGATCTGCTGGGCAGAAGCAACCGAACTTCCTCCGAATTTACAGACAATCATAGTCGTATCCTCCTGAAAAAACCACTTGGCATTGTAAAACGATGGACATTCTCTGTCCACTCCCAGCATTGACAATAAAAAATCATACCGGTACAACATGAAAACCATGCAGGAACAACCCGTAACCAAGCAAGAAAACAAAATGGGCATCATGCCCGTCCAGAAACTCGTCATCTCCATGTCCACACCGATCATGTTCTCCATGTTGATCCAAGCACTGTACAACATCGTCGATTCCATCTTTGTCTCCATGCAAAGCGAACTTGCGTTGACCGCGGTATCGCTTGCCTTCCCCATCCAAAACCTGATGATCTCCGTAGCAGTAGGCACGTCGGTCGGCATGAACAGCCTCCTTTCACGCAAGCTCGGAGCCAAGGAACAGGACAAAGTGGAAAAATGCGCCAACAATGGCCTGTCTTTGGCCTTCCTCAGCTGGGTTGCCTTCGCGATTCTCGGCCTGCTCTTCTCCAAACGTTTCTTCAAGTTGTTCACCCAAGACACCGGATTGCTTTCCATGGGATCCGATTACATCCTCATCTGTATGGTCTTTTCCCTAGGAGCGTTCATCGACATCATGTGCGAACGCATCATGCAAGCCACTGGGGACACGATCCATCCCATGATCATCCAACTGATCGGCGCGGTCTCCAACATCATCCTTGACCCAATCATGATCTTCGGCCTCTTGGGCTTTCCGAAACTCGGAGTGACCGGCGCGGCCATTGCCACGGTTCTCGGACAACATATTTCCATGGCCTTCGCAATCCTGTATGTGCGCAGGAACAAGGAAGTGAAGATACAGAAACACTACTTCAGACTGGACAAAAGCACGGTGAAAGGCATCTATGCGGTGGGGGTTCCCTCCATCGTCATGCAATCCATCGGAACGATCATGACAACCGGATTCAACAAGATCCTGATTTTCTACGGCACCAGTGCGGTTGCGGTCTTTGGGGTGTACTTCAAATTGCAGAGCTTCGTGTTCATGCCTGTGTTCGGCCTGAACAGCGGCATGATTCCGGTGATGGGCTACAATTACGGTGCGAAAAAACCCCAGCGGATCATCGAGACACAAAAGACAGGATTGAAAATCGCCTTGTCGGTAATGGCATTCGGCTTCATCGTCTTCAATGTATTCCCCCATACCCTTCTTTCCTGGTTCAATGCCTCACCGGAAATGTACCGGATCGGGGAGATCGCACTCAGAAAAGTCTCCTTGTGTTTCATTTTCGCCGGTTTCTCCATCGTGCTGATGAGTCTCTTCCAAGCCATCGGAGACGGCTATCTTTCGATGATCATCAGCGTCACCCGACAACTCGTCGTACTCCTGCCCTCAGCATGGATTCTGGCAAAGTTAGGAGGGCTTGAACTGGTATGGTATGCCTTCATCATCGCGGAACTGGCCTCCCTGATGCTCACCATCATCTTCTACCGGATGGAATACCGAAAGAAAATCCAACCGCTCTATGACGAAAAACAACCGGTTAGGTGATGCTCCGATCCCCACATTGATCCTCAAACTCGCCATTCCCGTCATGCTTTCCATGGCGCTCCAGGCCTTGTACAACGTCATTGATTCCATCTATATCGCCCGCCTTGGCGATCTCCCGCTGACGGCCGTCAGCCTGGCTTATCCGATCGAGCGAGGCATCAATGCGATCGCCAACGGCATCGGCATCGGCGCATCTTCGCTAATCGCACGCCTTTTGGGCGGAAACAAGCCAAAAGAAGCCAATGAATCAGGCAACACCGGATGCTTGTTCAGCCTTCTTGTCGGGCTTGTTTTCCTTTGTACAGGGAAAACGATCACCTCAATGTACGTTCGCTTCTTCACCGACGAGCCCGAGCTTGCGCATTTGGCGAAAGGCTATATCGGCATCTGCACCAGCTTCTGCATCTTCCAGATAACCGGAACAGTGATCTGTTTCATGATCCAGGGCACCGGAGAGACGTTGCAGACGCTTCTTTGTCTTGCCGTCGGCGTAATCCTGAACATCATTCTCGACCCTCTGCTGATGTTCTCCTGTGGCATGGGCATAAACGGCGCGGCCTGGGCATCAGTAATCGGGCAGGCGGTGAGCCTCGTCATCGCATATCTGCTGCTCCGGAAAAACGACCGGTTGTCCTGTTTCAAGCAAGGGGAAAAGCTGTGGAAGCGCACATTGCTCTTCCAATTGCTGTCGGTGGGCATCCCCACCATGCTCCTCCAGATGAGCGGCTGTGTTTCCCTTTCGTTGGTGAACAAAATCTTGATCACCTTCACCCCCATAGCAGTGACGGTCTTCGGCCTGTACATCAAGGTGGAGGGTTTCTTCTTCCTGCCGATGCATGGGCTGTGCAATTCCCTGCTTCCTGTCACCGCATTCAACTATGGGGCGCAAAACCGCAGAAGGATTGAAGCCGGCCTGAAAACCAGCTTGCTGTACTGTTATGCGTTCATGGCTGTCGGCATGGTCATCTTCCAGACAAAACCCGAAGCGCTTGTCAGCATCTTCAACCCAAGTCCAGAAGTCCTGGAAATGAGCCGCTTCGCTTTCCGTCGTGTCAATCTGTGTTTCATCGGAGCCCCGATGATCTATCTCACGGCCTCATTCCTCCAAGGCTTTGGGAAAGGCACGCAAGCCGCAATGATCACGCTCTTGAGGCAATTCTGCGGCGTGCTTCCCTCGGCGTGGGTACTGGCCCGCATCATCGGTCTTGACGGTGTCTGGTATTGCTATTTCTTCGGTGACTGTGTAGGCGTAACGGTCAGTGCGATCCTGTTGCGCGGACTGTTCCGAAGCGTCATAAAAAAGATGGCGTACAAGGCGTGAGGTACCTTGTACGCCAAGAGAGAAAAAACCGAAAAAGGAGAAAAGAAGCTAGAAGGAATACACAAGTTTCGCTTGCACGAAACTATTATCCTTGAAAGCACGGAACTCGCTGTCGTCATCTTTGGTCCAGATATACATGCCCGACAGAGACGCATCCAAGCCATCTGTGATGGTATAGGTGAGTTTCGGCATCAATGCGATGTCTCCCAGCTCAATGCCATACACCATGTCGCATTCCGCCTTCAGGTTCTCATGCAGGAAACTGTCGGTAAGCGACAACACGAGCTTGTCATTGCTATAGTGGTCAGCGTTGCTGTAATCGACATCAGCCGTGCCATTGGATTTGATGTCATCCTTGTGCAGGAGATACTTGCCTTGGGTCTGCACGTTCACGTTGAAATTCCCGATGACATCAAAATCAACGCCGAACACCCAACCGATGCTGTTGTTGTGGACGTATGCGTCGGTTCCGTCCGTATCGTCGGTGAGATTGTAAGCCGCTTCCGCACGGAAATTGAAACGATCGATGGCTGTGGCACCTTCCAAACCAAACACCTGAAGCCTGTCGTAATCGAGAGCAGGGTCGGCATCCGCGGATGGATTGGCGATCCATGCGGTCAGACGGGTCTGGTTAAGCGACGGTTGTTTCATATGCCCATAATAATACGAAGCGCCCCAATCGAACGAACCGACCGTCCCCGTAGCCCTGAAACCGAACTGTCCGTACCGCAAAGTCTTTGCATTCGCATACAAACCTGACTGGGATTGGACGGTCGAAAGGTATTGGGTTTGAGTCGCACCGGCAGCTCCTTGCGCAGCGACCGCCGCCGCGGTTGCACTCATGCCTGCTGTCAGGAATTGCGTATAATACTGCGTATATGCGTTGCTATATACGGTGACCGCTTGTTGGGAGGCGGCATTGCTTACCGTATTCTTGATGCTGGTATAAGAACCCGGCGTCCATTTTCCGCTGGTCGCATAACGGTCCGGAACAAGGTATGGCACATACACAGCTTCAAACCTCATTGAATCCAGGCCATTGTAGGCCACATGCACCATGGGGACGGCGATACGGCGGTCAAGATAATCGGGAATGATGAAATCGGTGTAGTCGTCGGCATTGAAATTGTCCAGAACGTGGAGTTTGTCGCCTTTGCCCCAGACAAGCTTCATCTTGCCTCCTTCCACGACAAAATCCCCAAGGTAACCACGAATGGTCATTTCCTGCAGCACATCCTCGGGATAGTCCTGAAGGATTGTTTGGGAAAGTTTCATCTTCGCATCGAAATCCGCCTTTTCCAGGCTATACCCCAGGGAAAGCGTCATCGCGGGATCATTGCGGACGACAGAGTCTTCATGGTCATCCACATAGAAGCGGAGGGCGTCTTCCGCGGTGCCGTTGATGGTGAGGACAGAGGCTTTCGCATCTTCCTCATCCGGCACTGCGCCGGCATCAAAGGAAGAGAAGTCCGCATCCCCCGCGAACAACGGAATGGCTGTCATGCAGATAATGCAGAGAAGTCGTATCATTTTTTTCATAGCATGCCTCCAACGTTCAGATCTTTCCGGTATTCAGGAAGTTTTGGGTGAATACTTTGCTGGGAATCGTCTTGTCCAACTCTATGTTGGTGATGGTCAGGCTGGTCGCATGATCTGTCTGGACATTCTTGAGGTAGTTGACCATCGGAATGTCATAATCCCCCATGTTCTTGATGGACTGCACATCCAGGACCTTCAGCAGTTTCCCCTGCTTGTCGTAACCTTCCTCGCGTATGGGCAGATTGGTCCCATGATCGATATACACGATCCTGTAGCCATACTGTTTGCTCGGATGGTCTTCCTTAGGGGTGCATTTGACACGCCAGCAGGTATAATCACCTTGCTTGACAGATTCGTCCAGCAATTCGTCATCATCATCCTCCAATTCCCGCCCGCTCATGTCATCGTACGTCGCGTCCGAACCCATGAAGGATTTGTCGCCTTCACTGGATGCGATGCGACGCGTCGACTTCAGGCTGGGCAGATAGATCCACTTGTCCGTTCCGCCACCGTCCTTTTCGATCTGCAGGAAACGGGTGTCCTTCACCGAAGCGGGGCTTTTGAAGACAATGACCGCACTGGTCTTGTCATCCTTGTCCATGCTCCATTCTTCCATGACACGGCTTTGGGTCGTGCCATCCTTGTCGATCAAATCCATCTTCACCAACGTATGGGTGTAAAGAGGGGTTTTCTTGTCATGCGCTTGCTTCATCACCTCATACCCCGAGATGGCGAAGAGTGGTGTCGCCGCAACCAAAGCGGCCAGAACGGCAACCAAAAGTTTTTTTGTGTTTTTCATATACGTTTCCCCTTTCATTTCGAAACGGTCTTCTCACTGACCGGTTTTATGAATTTCGGCTCATGCAGATTGAGCAAACCCGGTATCAACGTCATGGCCAGCGAAGAACTGGTGAACATGACGATCGCGACCAGGATGCCGATGTACCGCAAGACAACGAAACCTGACAGGCACAACACCAAGAACCCGAAACCGACAGCCATCGCATTGGTGACGATGCCGTTGCCGCTCTTGCGGAACGTCTCTTGGGTGACGACCACAAGATCGTCATTCTTCGCGCGCTCTGCCTTGTAGGTCTCCAGGAAGTGAATCGTGTAGTCGATACCCACCCCGATGGCGACCGATGCGATGATGCTGGTGACCAAATCAAGATTGATGTGGAAGAAACCCATCAGCATGTAGTTCAGAAGGATGGAAAAAGCAAGCGGCGCGCAACCGAGCAGACCAGCCCATCCGGACTTGAACGCGATGGACAGGATGATGAACACACAGATCAGGGAGAACAACAGGCTGTCCACCTGGCTCTTGACGATCAAATGGGTCATGCTGACTTCCAACTCCCCTGTACCGGTCGCCTCAATGGTGTATCCGGCGGGGAAATGGGCGGCGGCATATGCCTTTGCCGTCTCGATCAACGATTCGGTGGTGTTGGTGCTGTGGTTCTTCAGCTGCACCGTGATACGGGTCTCGGTCGGCTGGATCGCATCATCGTTGAACTGATCCAGGGAACCACTGAACAGGATCAGGTACTGGCTCACCAAATTGGCAAGTTCCTCCCTGGATGCGACAGGATACTTGGACACATCATACGGCACCTCATAGTAGGCCATACCATTGTAGTTGAATTGCTTCTGCAGCTGCGTGACGATCTCCTCCACAGTGGCGTTCTTGCCTCCGGCATCGACATATGCCTTGTGCATGATGGCAAGCGCTTCTTCGGTGGTCATGGTCTCACCAAGTTTCCGGGCATAGCCGATGTTCGGATCCACATATCCGTCATCAGTTGTTTCCAAAGACGCCGTCTCGCTTCCCCCAAAGGAAGAAAGCGAGTCATCACCGAAGCTGGAAAGCTCACCTTCCTCACCTGTGGACGCCGTTTCCTCATCGGCAAGCTGGACATCCTGCGGCAGATGCATCACTTGGTTCATCCGTTTGAGGAACGTGGTGAAGGAAACGATCTTGCCGACATCAGGATAGCTGTCATAGAGATAATCCACCAAATCATCCATCGGTTTGAGGAACTCAGGATTGGTGATGCCTCCCTGAGTAGGCGCCGTTATGGTGAAATACACACTGTTCGTGCCGGCGAATTTCTTGTCGACATAATCAATATCCTTGCGGACGCTGCTGTTCTTGTCGAAGTAATTCACCAATGAAGTGTCGACTACCAGTTTCGAGAGTCCCCAGCAGGAAAGAATAAGCATGGCAAGCACATAGATGGTCAGACGCGCTTTTGTGCCGGCGACATTCTGATAGACTGAATACAAGCCGTGTCCATGCCGCTTTTCCTGTTTCGTCTCGACGATCTGGATCAGTTTGTCATACAACTTGCTATGCTCTCCGACCTTGTCCAATGGTTTTTGAACCAGGATGGCAGGGATGAAGGTGATGGCAAGCAGCAAGGAAAATGCGACGCCGATGGCTGTGAACAAAGCGAAACTATGCAACGGTCCGACAGGACTCGTCTGCAGGGATATGAACCCCGCCATGGTCGTGATGCCCGCAAGGATGATGGCGGTCTTCACTTCCCCCATTCCTTCGAGAATGATGTTCATATATGATTCTTTGGTAAGAGGCTCGTCCCTATGACGTTCCAGCGCGACATAATAATGGGTCAGCATATGAATGCCGTAGGCTGAACCCACAGCGATCAAAGCGACAGGAATGACGGAACTGACAACGTTAAAGGACTGATGGACCATCGCCATCAAACCAACGGACCATTCGGTGGCCATCAAAACGCAGAACAATGGAAGGAATGTACCATCGAAGGTACCGAAACTCAGCAGGAGCGTCAGCAAGACGACCAACGTGACCAATGGGATCAGATTCTTCAAATCCTGGAGCATGTAAATCCGTCCCTGCTCACTCAGGGTCGGATCGCCATACACCTTGACCGTCATGTTTTTGCCCGCTGTCTCCTCGTTGAGGATCTTTTGGATTTCATCAAGCATTTCCTGTTTCTCGGCGACTGTGCCGTTTTTGTGGAACGTCACTTGGATTTGTGTCGCCCGCTGGTCATCGCTGATGACCACCCGGTTGTACAACTCGCTCCAGTCTGCGAGCTTCTGCTTGATGGTTTCAATGTCTTCCGCACTGCCGGTATAGTTCTCGCCAAGCAATGTACCGGCCACCAGGGAACCATCCTTCCCTTCCACAAAATCCATGTTGGTCAACGAATCGACACGTTCCACAACCGGTATTTGTTCGAATCGTTTGGTTATCTTATCGATAAGGGCGATGTTATCCGCCGTCAAAATCGAATCGCCGCCGGTTTCGATGGAAACGCCGGTGACAACCATGCTCCCGAATACATCCTCGGTATGGAGCATCCTCAGATAGGATGGATCCTTCTGCGGCATCCATTGCCGCATTGAGTTATCAAATTGGAGATTCTTCAGCTGATATCCGAAAAAGGCGGTCAACACCAGACAGATGATGACCACAACTTTGGGATATTTCAAAATCTTTTTCATGAACAACACCTCTTCTCTTGCTTTTATCGGTTTAATCATTTAAACCTTTGAACGTTGGCAAATATAGGGAATGACATGAAAAACGTCAAGTACCATGCAAAAGAATTGACAATAACAACTGGTTCAACTAATTTAAAAAAGAGTAAAAGTATTACAATGGGAACAAAAAGAACGACCGAAGTGGCCAAGGCTCTGATGCAATTCCGTATCTGCGCGCCCATACTTTTCGCACTGGTAGATGAAGCGCGCCAACAGATCCTCATGGATATCGCCGAAGCGGGTGATATGGGGCTTAATGTCACTGACATCACCTCACGTTCCGCACTTTCAAGACCGGCGATCTCCCATCATCTGAAAGTGCTCAAAGACTGCGGTCTCATCAAGGCGCACAAGAAAGGCACGCAGGTTTACTATTACCTCTATCTGCGGGAAGAGCTGGAAAACCTGAACGGATTGATACGGGCCATAGGAATCCTCATCGATAAAGCCAAGGAACTCACCCAAAACAACAAACCGAATCTCCAAACCGAAACCTGAAACGAGAACTTTCCCCATCATGCGACGCATGTGGACGTTCCTTGCCCCAATGCATGTTTCGCCAATGACCACGCATAGGTACATTCCGCATGAAGGATAGCGCCGTTGTGATCATACGCTTCTTTCTCCGTTCCAGCCTGCGGAGAAAAACCTGAGCCACACGAATTTTGGAAGCTGCAATCCAATTTTCCGGCAGGTTTCGGACCGTTTTCCCTATCAGAAAACCATACCCTCACAGAGACCGAACCCCTGATTCCCGATTGCATCTTTTCGAAGTCTCTTCCATACTGGAAACAGCATATGGTGAACCTCTTTGCCTGTGATGACCAAAAAGACCAATTGCTTCTCATCCATGACGCCGCATCAGAGTATTTCAAACGGCATGAGATTGACGCGTCCATCACATTGTTTTCCAATCCGATGGAATTCCTGGAAAGTCTGGAAAAGGCGGGAGGATGCGACATCGCCATCCTGGATGTCTGCATGCCCGGCTTTCTGGGAACGGACATCGCACGGGAAATCCGTCGCCGCGAGGACAAAACCGAGTTCTTCTTTCTCTCCAATTCCAGTGAGTATGCGGTTGACGCATATGCGCTCAAAGCAGCCCATTATCTGCTCAAACCCATCACTCAGACGCGGTTTGATGAAGCGATGAATCGTGTCATGGAACGCTTGGAGCCTCTGCGAGAGCGGTTATTGACGGTCAAAGGTGAAGGCGGAGAAATCAGGAGAATCTCCTTGGATGACATCCTCTTCATCGAAAGTCATGCCCATGGGCAGGATATCCATCAAAATGGAGGGACGATCATCGTCTCCCGTTCCACACTTTCCCATCTTTTCACCGAAATCTCAAGTCTTTCCCCAAACCAATTCATCTCCCCCTATAAAGGCTTCATCGTGAATCTCAAGTCGATCCAAACCATCGAAACGAAACGGATCATCCTCCGTTCCGGTGATGTGATTCCTTTGCCGCGTGGCACCTTCATGGAAGTGAAAACCCGGTATTTCTCTTTCCTCTATGAAAAGGAGAAGTGAATGCAATCCATCCTTCCTGACTTGCTCCGGAGCGTGGCGAGTGATGCCATGACGGCCATCCTGATCTCCTCCCTTGCCAGATCCAAATACCGATATCTGCATTGGATTGTCCTTGCCGCCCTGATTTTTGCCGACACCTTGCTGGAGATCCGATACTACTTGGTCGGTGATTACGATCGTGTCGTGATCGTCAACCTATCCATATGGCTCGCCATTTTGTTCTTTGTCAGGTTCTTCTATAGGGAAAGCTTCATGCAATGGTGCTTCAATGTGCTCACCACCATGCTTTTCTTCATCATGGCCGTCTTCATCTCCTATCATCTCTCCGATCTCTTGCCCTATTCCGTATATGCGAACACGGTCATCAGGGTCCTCCTTCTGGGAGGGACAGCAAGGTTGTTCCGTCATACGCTCAGGCCGGTGTACCAATCGGTCCTGGAACATTGGGATATCTACATCCTTCCGATCGTTAGTCTCTTGGGATGTTTCATTTACCTGTACACCTTCACCGGCGGAGTCGAAAAAGCCCTCACGGAACAGGCAGGCATCCTCGGTTTCCTCTGTGTGGCCACCGTATGCGTGTATGTCGCCATTTTCCGGTTTCTCAATGTCACCAAAAGCGAAGAAACCACACGTGAGTCAGCCATCCGTGCGCAACAGCAACAAAAACTCCTGCAGAATGAACTGAACACCTATGACGCCTTCGTGGAAACCGCAAAACAAAACCGGCACGACATGCGCCATCATGATTCCTTGATCCTCCAGTATCTGGAACAAGGGGATGTCCAGGAAGCCCAACGGTATATCAAATCACACCAGAAAACCTTGGAAGTATCCAGCCTCCATGAATTCTGCAAAAACAAAACGGCGAATGCCGTGCTGCGGTTGTATGAGCGCAGAGCGATGGCTTTTGGCATCAGCTTCAAATGCGAAGCTGACATCCCTGCCCTGCTGAAGATGCCGGATCCTGAATTCGGCGGTATGTTGTCCAACCTGTTGGAGAACGCGACGGAAGCCTGTGAACACGAACAGGAACCACAACGGAGTATCGTTTTCAACGCCCATACCAGCGATGGCCGGCTTCTCATCCAGCTGTCCAACACAGCCCACGGCAAGATTGCCTTCAAAAACGGTTTGCCCGTTTCCACCAAACGGGAAGGAGGCATCGGGACAACCAGCGTCCTTTCCTTCGCAAACACCTACGGCGGACTTGTGGACTACACCCAACGAAACGGTGAATTCATCGTCAGGTTGATCCTTCCTTTGTAACGTCTTGTGCAGTTTTCTGTTGGTCTTGTGCAATTTCTCGTTTTGATGCGGATTGCCATGGTAAGAAACATGCATGAAGAAACAAGCAAAAAACCTCTATGGATCCTCTGTGTTCGTATTGTTGCTTATCGTAAGTTTGGCCGGGTGCGCCACCACGAAGGAAAAATCCCTTTGGGAATCCAACGGAACCGCACGGACCAAGACAATCGTCATCAGCGATATACATCTGGGTATTGATGATGCATTTGCGGAAGATGTGGCGAACAAACCATATCTCGAACAATTTCTCAAGCGCGTCGCGGTCACACCGGATGTTAAGGAACTGGTCATCGCGGGTGATTTCCTGGATGAATGGTATCTGCCGATGGAGTATCCTGCATACCCTGACAGCAACTCCTTCTACAAAAAGGTTGCGGACAACAACAAGAATATCATCGAGGCCCTCAAGAACGTGATGAAGGGTGGCGTCAACGTCGTGTATGTTCCAGGCAACCATGACATGTTGCTGGATGCGCGCATTCTGGAAGGATTGATTCCGGGCATCCGGCAGGCAAGAGACACCGACGGGCTTGGCGTTTACCTGACCGGTGGCGGCAGAATAGCCATCGAACATGGACATCGGTATGATGTTTTCTCTGCCCCTGACAGTGTGTCGAACCAATCCATCACCAGCGGGAAAACCTCGCTGCCTCCCGGATATTTCTATGCCCGATACGCCGCAAGTTGGGTAACAGAAGGGAAACCGGCGGTCAAAAAGAAGTATCCTGTCATCGCCACAGCTCCGCCCAAAAGCGATATCGACCAATTCAGCGCATATCTGTACTACTCCGTCCTCACCTCCGAATTCAATCGGATGACGCCGAAAGCAGGTTTTGAGGAGAAGTCCATCGCCCTTGACATAGATGGCTATCATGGCGCCTATTCCATCGCCGACATGTTCCCGATCCTCCAACAGGACGGAACCATCTCCGCTCCGCTTCTGTACCGGAATTTCCAACGTACATGGGATGAACGGCAGAAACGCAATCTCGTCAAGATCCCGACCAGTTTCATCCCTTCGGTGGCGGGGGCGCTTGGTTTTGAGTTCCTCGCGCAACAAGCAAAGACGCAATATCTGGAGAACCCGGCCACAGCACAGGTGGAGGTCGTCATCTTCGGGCACACCCACATCCCGCAGTATCTGCCTTTGGGAAACGGGAAGACGTACGTCAACAGCGGGACTTGGATCGACCATAACACCAGCGACAAAGCCATGACTACACGGACGTTTGTGGTGGTGGATGCGGGAGTGAAGACCTCAGCGACCCTGTGCCAATACGGGGAAGACGGTTTTGTGAAAGACATCAGCNGGGAGTGCATGATCCGTTAAAGGGGGGTCCCGGAATGCCGCACGATCTTGCACTCCCACACTGCAGGATGCGGGTGACAGGCGGAAATGAGGTTCCAACCGACAAAAAGGCTGGGACTTCAGACCCTGTCACCACCACTTGATCTCGTCAATGATGTGCTTCCGGTATTCGAGGAACTCAGGGGAGGAGATGTCCCGGGGACGTGAAAGCCGTATCGGAAGACTTTCTTTCACGCTTGCCGGCTTTTGGGACAAAATCAACACACGCTCGGCAAGATACACAGCTTCTTCTACGTTATGGGTGATGAACACCACCGTACTATGCATTTTCTGGCACAAGCGCAATGGCAAAAAACAGGTGTTTCGGATTCCGAAGAAACATGAAGGAATCAAAAATCCAGAAGCCTGTCCGCCAAAGGCAGCAGATCGCTGATCCTGTCTATCTCATAGGGCGCACGCTTGACATCGGGATAATCCCACGGCATGGAACGTATCCATACCGGCACGTACCCGGCTTGGCGGGAACCCTCAATGTCGATGGCAGGATTGTCACCGACATACAGCATCTCTTCAGGCTTGCAAGCCAATTCCCCTGCCATTTTCAGGAAAATCGCCACATGCGGTTTGGCTGTCCCGGCATCACTTCCGATGAGAATCCGGTCAAAGCATTTGTCAAAGCCGAAATGCCGGATCTTCATCCACTGGTTCTCTTCGCTTCCGTTGGTGATGAGCCCAAGCTTCAGCCCACGGTCATGAAGTGCCTTCAAAGTGGGCTGCACGCACGGATAGGTGACGCCGACGGTGGAAAAGTACCTTTGGAACTCCGAACTGATGGCGCCAACCTCAGGAACGACACGGAAGATGTTCGCTTCCTTCATGATCTCCAGAATCCGGTTCCATCCGGGATGCCCCCCATACCAGTTGGCTTCATGCATGACTTCAATCGCCCGTTCCAACGTGCAATCAGGAAGGAAAAGCTCCCGATGAGCCGTATAGTATCCGGTCATGGCCAGCATATCGGATGTGGGCCTGTCATACAGGGTCTGGTCCATATCGAACGCCATGCCTTTCAGATGCATCAGCTTTTCCTCCTTTGTTGACCCTATCCCCGAACAAAGGCTTCGTCAAGCGCACACACGGAACGCATGCCAAAAGGAAGAAAGGAATCCGTCCTCAATAGGCAAGTTTCCCCGCCACCAGCATCTTCTCAAACAATGCTCTCGCCTTATCCCTCGGGATGGTCACCAAAGGATCAACAAGAAAAGCCGAAAAGAGCGCTTCATCATCTCCGTTCCAGATGGCGTCCAAAGCCATTTGCTGCTCATCGCTGATCCTTCTTACCAAGGTTTGCACGGCAAGCGGCGGATCGCTGGAGATGACGGGTCTGATGCAATCTTCGCTGATATACCCCAGACTCTCGACGATCCTGCCCTGAGGAAGGTATCCTATCTGCCCTTCGTTGGGACGGTTGATATTGGTCAAGAGGACACGATCACCCATCAGGGAACGCATGATGTCCACACCCTCCTCATCGGAAGGACGGGCCACCAGCTCCTCATCAGTGAACTGTTTTTCCTTTTTCTCCTTAGCCTGCCGCAAACGCCAGTCATACGGCGTGCGGACCACCCCATAGCGCCAGAACATCGCATCATCAGCCAGATACCAAGGGACGAATTCTGAGAGATGGCGGTCCCCCGCAGCGCCAAGAGCTCCGAAATCACGCAAAAGCGACAAAGCGACGAGATGATCGCAATCGAACCACTTTTCCTCCTTGATCCGCTCCCGTGCCGCTTCCGTCCGGTCTGCATACGTGGCTTCATCAGCGGCAAGTCGCCGGAGACGGGGCATCAAGTCATGGCCTTTCCAAAATGCTTTTGTGACAAAGGTGAAATGGTTCACCCCGGTCAGATCGATACGAATGTCCCTTCTGTCGGGTTTTTCGACTTCATACCACCGGGAAACAAGTTCGGCCAGATAATTCTCCGTGTGGAACACCTCATGGCAACATCCCAGAGCCTTGATGGCGGGAAAAGCCTTGTACAAGGCAGCCGTACACAGGGTCATCGGATTGGTATAGTTGATGACCCAAGCGTCCGGACAGTTCCGCTCGACCGCCTTGGCGAATTCAAAGAACAGCGGCAATGCGCGTCGTGCCCTGATCAACCCGCCGGGACCTGTGGTGTCCCCCACGGATTCATGAATGCCATACTCCTCCGGCAAGACAAGATCGGCGTACCGGCATTCGGTCTTGCCCGGCTCAATGGCGATGATCACCAAATCACAGCCGCGAAGCGCCGTGGGGAGATCATCTTCCGCCTTGATGGAGAAGCGGCCTTCACTTCCATTGATAGAAAGGATGCGCTTTCCGACCGCGACATTGTTCCGTGACGCCTCATGATCGATGTCATACAGGACGAGTGAGCCATTCGTCCCTTTGTTGCTCGCCAGGTCTTTCATGAATTGAATGGCCCAAAGCCTGCTTCCGCCGCCAATAATGCAGATGTTGGTTTTTTTCATGCTTTCCCCCCTTGTATAGAGTACACCACCCTGCGCCTCCGCCCCAGCGAGCGTTTTTTGATAAACAGTATCTTTTTTTGACATATATGGTATACTTATGGCATGTATTCCTTGGTAATCATCGACGACGAGCAGGAACAGCTCAATGGCTTGGCCACCTTCTTTCCCTGGGAAAAGAACGGCTTTTCCGTCACCAGAACCTTTACTGACGGAAGGACAGCCCTCGCATATCTGGAGAACCACCAAACCGATGTGGTGTTCACCGATATCCGCATGCCATTCATCTCAGGGTTGGATGTCATCAAAACCCTCAGCGGGAAAGCCCATACGCCTCTCTTCTGCATCATGAGCGCCTATGATGAGTTCGGATATGCCCAAGAGGCAATGCGCTATGGAGTGCAGGACTATCTGGTCAAACCTGCTTCCTTCGATGAAATCACCTCGGCTTTCGCCAAAATCCGCGCTGTATTGGATGAACGGCAGGTCATCGTCCCCACGCAGCATCCGCACCAGGAAAACCCATTGGTAAACCAAGCCATCGCCATCATGGAAAAACGTACGGCAACGGCAAGCCTGCAGGATGTGGCGGACGAATTGGGACTCAACATCTCCTATCTGTCCCGCTTGTTCAAGGAAAAAACAGGGAAAAACTTCCAAGCGTTTCTGTTGGAACTGAAAATGAGCCAAGCCGAAATGATGCTCAAGGGAGATGTTCCCTACACCAACACCGACATAGCCAAGGCCTTAGGGTATCAGGACACCCAAAATTTCTGCAGGACCTTCAAACGCATCCATGGCGTCTCGCCGCAAAGCTTCAGGAAACAGACATGAAACGGAACTCGCATTTTCTCAAGTTGTTCATCCGACAGAGTCTGCCGCTGGTCTTCGGCATCCTTCTTGTGGGCATCAGCGCATCCTTCATCACTCGGTCCTTTCTCCGCAAGAACAGCATCCGGTCCGCAAACGTCAGCCTTTCCCAGGCGATCAGGTACTATGACACCATCCTTGACGGCATGGACGCATTAAGTCTGGAATTCAGCGCCAACACCGATGTCCTCACCCGTTTGCGCGCCATCACGGAAAGTGAGAATGTACCCTACAATGAATATCGGGAAAGCCGGATATTGGAAGCCTTCGTCAATTCTTCGTCGAATTCCCACAGGTACATCAAGGACATCTTCATCTATACGGACAATCCGACAGGCATCATCCTCAGTTCCTCACAAGGTTTTTCCGACGTGCATATGCTTCCCGACAGCACATGGTTCACCACCTATTTCGATACCATCCATCCCCAAAACAACAGTGCGGAACCTTGGGAAGCGGACGACATCATCCGGATCTCGCGCCCGGTGAGCAACTCACAAGGCACACAAACGGGCGTCATCGTCCTGGACCTGAAAGCCTCAGCGCTCGCATCCGCGGCACCTTCGGATGGACTGTTGACGGTACGCAACGAAAAAGGTCAGCCGCTTTTCACGGGGGGATACGGTTATGAAGCATATCCCCCGTCAAAGATGGAGGACTTTACGGCAGTCTCGCCCAAATATGGATGGTCCTACACCCTCTCTTATCCCAAACCGGTGCTCTACCGGCTGTCCGTCTCGTTCCTGTGGTACACGCTGGCGCTGACCCTGTCCGCGCTGGTCCTTTCGTTGTTCCTTGCCCGGAAAGCCAATGCAAAAGAACGGAAGTTCCTCAATACGGTGATGAAGGAACTCAACCAGACGCAGGAAGCCGACGACACTCTTGATTCCTATTCCAATGTATTCGATTACCTTGACTATCACATCCTTAAAGTGTTCATTGAAGAGGATTACCTCCGTTGGCAGAAGGAAGCTATGGAATACCGTGCGTTGCAGATGCAGATCAACCCGCATTTCCTGTTCAACACGCTGGACACCATCAACTGGCAAGCCATCAAGCTGACCGGAGGGGAAAATGACGCCAGCCACATGATCCTCCTCTTATCGAAACTGCTCCAGTACGCGTTACGTGTGGAAGGTCTGGAAGGAGTCAAACTCGGGCAGGAACTGGAACAGATGCATAACTACATCGACCTGCAGCAGTACCGTTTCCACGACAATTTCGCCTTCAGCCAAACCATCGATCCCACACTGCTGGAAGCGCAAGTGCCCTGCATGTTGCTCCAACCATTGCTGGAGAATGTGTTCAACCATGGTTTCATAGCCGGCAAAAAGCTGTCCATCTTTCTGGAAATCATTCCAGAGGAAGATGGGAAATTCCACATCATCATCAAGAATGACGGGAACCCTATCCCGAATGACGAACTGGTCCATCTGAACGCCGATGACGACGATGTGCTGAAAAAAAAGAAATCACTTGGTTTCGCCAACACCCGGAAACGGCTGTTGCTGTTCTTCAAAGGGAATGCGGCGATGACCGTGGACAGCGACGGAATCAATGGTTCGGAAGTACGCATTCTCCTGCCCATCAAGGGCTAATTCTTCATCCCGGTTGTGGCGATGCCTTCGACAAAGTATTTCTGCGCGCTGAAGAACAGAATGACCGGAGGAAGGATGGATACCAATGACATGGCAAGGATCCGGTTCCAATCGAACTCCACCCCAATATCCATCGTCATTCTCAGTCCAAGCGCAACGGTGTATTTGGCGACACTGCTGATGTAGATCAGAGCATTCATGAAATCATTCCAAGTCCAGACAAACTGGAAGACGATGACGGAGAAAATGGCGCTCTTGCATAAAGGGAGCAGTATTTGGGTCAGGATGACGAAACTGTTGCAGCCATCCATCTTGGCCGATTCGTCAAGTTCCATCGGAAGTCCGCGGAAGAACTGGACCATCATGTAATTGAAGAACGGGAAACAGCCAAGCACTGCCGGGATGATGAACGGCAGATACGAATCAAGCCATCCGAGTTTCTTGAAGAAGATGTACCGCGGAATGATGATGACTGTCGCAGGCAACATCATTGTGGAAAGCATCAGCGTGAAGAAAAACCGTTTGCACGGAAAATTGAAACGTGCGAACCCATATCCGACCAACGTGCTGGAAAGCACCGTGAACAAGACTGTCGGCAAGACAAGCAGAAACGTATTGGCGAGAAAACGGCTGAATCCGAATTCGCCCGTACCTTTCCAACCGGCTGAAAACGCTCCGGAGACCGGATGATGCGGGATGAGCCCGATTGTGGAAAAGATCTCATCATTGGTCTTGAAGGAAGCGCCGACCATCCAGAGCAACGGGTAAATCATCACGTAGGCAAGCAGGATCAACAGGATGTAGGAGACCACCAAAGTGGCAGGATGTTGTTTTCTCATACAGAATCCCCATAATGCACCCAAGATTGGGACGACTTGAAGGTAAGGGCGGTGAAGCCGAGAATGATGGCGAACAGAATCCAGGACAATGCGGAGGCGTATCCCATCTTGAAGTACTTGAAGCCCTGTTCGTACAACATCATACCGTACAGGTAGGTACTCTTCAGCGGCCCTCCCTGGGTGATCACATAGGCTGCGGTGAACTCCTGGAAAGCGTTGATCATCTGCATGATCAGATTGAACAGCACGATCGGGCTGAGTTCGGGTAACGTTATCGCGAAGAAAGTCCTCAACTTGCCGGAACCATCCAATTCCGCGGCTTCATACAAACATTCCGGAATCTGCTTGAGTCCGGCCAGAAACAGCAACATCGAAGAACCGAACTGCCAGACGGTCACCAACGCTATGGTTCCCAAAGCCAAATGCGGATCCCCCAGCCAATTATGGGTCGGCAAGCGGAAGAACCGGAGCATGGTATTGAAGACGCCGGAATCCATGAACAGGTATTTCCACAACACCGAAATGGCGACGCTCCCTCCAAGAATGGACGGAATATAATACAGCGTCCGGAACACGTTGATCGCTTTAAGGTTTTGGTTGAGGATCATAGCGATGACAAGAGCGAACAGGATCTTGCAGGGAACGGCGATGAACACATACTTGAACGTCACCAACAGCGACATGCGGAAGGTGGAATCCGTCGTGAACACCCTGCGGTAATTGGCCAATCCGACGAACTTCGGATCTCCCAGCAACTGGAAATCGGTAAACGAATATCTGAACGAGTTTACCAACGGCACCAATTGGAGGACAAGAAAGCCTGCAAGCCATGGGAGGATGTACAAGAATCCCCGATAATCATATTTGCCGTGTGTTTTCATCCTTCACCTCCCATGAAACCTCCCGCCCCTGAAGGCGGAAGGCGGAAACTAAAAACGGTCAATTCAAATTGGACAAGGTCTCATTAAGACGTTTGATCATCTTTTCGGAAGCTTCTTCCGGCGTCAATTTCCCATAGCCGAACTCATCGATCACGTCCTGCATGGTCTGCATGATCTCACTGCTCATCTGCCACTTGCTCTGCGGTTTTCCAGCCTGGGCGATGCCCTGTGTGGTCGCATTCGCCGTGCGTTGGGAGATGGCTTTCGCCTGCGTCAATGCGTCACGTCCGCCGGTGGTGGATGGAATGCCACGGCTCGTCCCGAGTGTCGTGATGGCGTCTTTGTCGTAGAACAGGAAATTGAGAAGCTTCTCAGCTTCAGCCTTGTTGGCTGACTTGTTGTTCAGGACAAAAATCTGTGACGGCCTCATCAACACGCCGGAATTCTTCGATCCCGCCATGACTGGCAGCTGACGTGTTTCCATGACACGATTGGCCATGTCACGATCCATTGAGCTCACCCATGTCCAAGAAACAGCCATGTTGCCGTTGATCCAATTGGGAGATTCGTTGAATTTCTGGTAGAACAGCGAAGTCTGGGAGAACGGAGCGACGATCCCTTCGTCAAGCCAACGCTTGAAATAGGTGAACGCCTGAGTCCCCTGTTCCTTGGTGAACGCGACTTTCTTGTTCTCATCAACCACACAACCGGCCAACTGGGCCATATACATCTCAAACCAGAAACGGATAAGATCCGGAGTCGCGCCATTGAAGTACTTGGACGAATCCTTCTGGTGGACTTTCTTGCCTTCGGAAATGATGTTGTCCCAAGTCCAGACGGTATTCGGGTCGATGCCGGAATCCTTCAGCAGTTTGGTATCAACAATCATCGTGTTGACGTTGGTTCCCGTGGGAAGCCCGACGAGCTTTCCGTTGTAGGTGCAGTAGTTCTTCAGAAAATCCGCATCAAACTGGGAAAGGTCGAATTTGGCGGGATCGATGACGGCGAACACATCGCCTTTGGAACACAAATCGTTGACCCAAGGCTGATCGATCTGGATGATGTCTGCGGCGGTTCCACCGGCGATCTGGGTGACGATCTTCTGATAATAACCGTCCCATCCGCCATATTCACCGCTTACTTTCACGTTGGGGTTCTTCGACTGATACAGCTCAAACGCCTTCAAGGTCGGCGTATGGCGTGAATCACCGCCCCACCACGAAACACGAAGCGCTACCGGACCAGCACTTTTCGCAGGCGCGGCAGTTTCCTGAGCCCCTTGGGCGAAGAGGGCGGAGAATGACAACAGAGCGACAAGCATCAACACAACAACTTTTTTCATAGGAACCTCCATTCCTTCACAATAGCTTTAGTTTCTCTCTCGAAACGATGGGTTGCCCAGCGGGTTTTCTTTGACAACAAGAATCATTTTTTGCTGTTTGGGGAAAAGGAATCCTCATTGACAGCATGCTGGTCCCACGGTAGGTTGAAACCATGAAAATCATTGACGCACATGCACATGCCTTCAAAGATCTTTGCGGTTTTGGCGCAGACGGCGAACTCAGGGCCATCGGAAACGGACAAGCGCAATGGGCGACCGGACAGGTCACCCAAATCATCCCACCCGGTTATGGGCAACGGTCCTTCACCATCAAAGCCCTCCTTCGCCTGATGGATGCCCATCAGGTTGAGAAGGCGGTTCTCCTGCAAGGTGGATTCCTGGGGTTTGCCAACACGTACGTCAGAGAGGCCATCGATGCGTATCCGAACCGCCTTCAAGGGGCGGGAACCTTCGACCCGTTCTGCAGGCATGCGTCCCAGATTCTGGACAATCTCTTGGGACCAATGCATTTCCGCATCTTCAAATTTGAGGTTTCCGTAGGTTGCGGCATCATGGGAAACCATCCCGATTTTCCGTTGGACGGAGAAATGATGATGCCCTTTTATCAACGTATAGCGGACAGGAACGGTGTCGTGGCGTTCGATTTGGGAAGCCCGGGAGACGGAAGCAACCAACCAAAGGCCATCGCCCATATCGCCAAGTCGTTCCCTTCCCTCCAGATTGTCGTCTGCCATCTCGGTTCCCCGAGACTTGGGCAGAAAGCATTGTTTGAGGAAGGCATGCGCATCATGCAGGCAGACAACATCCATTTCGACTTGGCCGCTTTGTTTTGGAAAGTCAGGCCGGAGGCGTATCCGTTCCCCACAGCCCGACAGTATGCCGTTTTCGCAAAAGATCTGGTCGGTGCGGATCATCTGATGTGGGGTTCCGATGCCCCCAGTACGGTCTGTAAGGTGGATTACCAGCAGCAACTTGCCTATCTGATGCCGTTATTCACCGCTGAGGAACAACGGCTTGTATTCCACGACAATGCGTTGAACCTGTATTTCGCCCAACGGGACTGAACTTCACGACCGCTCGAAAAACGCACGCATCGCATCCTGCAGGTGACAGGTATCAGCCGTCCCCCCGGTCTCATAGGGGGAATGCATGGCGAGTATGGCGCATCCGATATCCGCAGAGGGTATGGAATAGTGTTGGTTCGCCAGATTTCCCAGCGTGGAACCTCCGGGAATGTTGGAGTTGTTGTAGAAGTCCTGATAAGGAATATTCCGTTTGGACAACAACTGTTTGAGCCATGCGCCGGTGGAACCATCGGTCGTGTATTTCTGGTTCGCCGCATATTTGACCAACACACCTCCGTTTGGCAGCGGTTTGTTGGTCTTGTCGCAGACATCAGGATAGTTTGGATGGAACGCATGCCCATCATCTGCGGAAAGCAGGAAACTGCCCGCCTGCATGATACACTGCTCTTCCCTGTCCCATCCCAAGCTTTCGCCGATGCGTTCAATGACCTGGGGAAGAAAATCACCCAAGGCGCCCTTACGGGAACCGCTTCCCACTTCTTCGTTATCCAACAGCGCCAAAAGCGGGATGGTTGCTTTCACTTCCGTATTCCGCATGGCTTCCAAGCCACAAAAGGCGCACTGCAGGTCATCGATCTTTGGTGAAGAGAAGAACTCCTCATCCGCACCCCAGAGGGAACCTTCCATGCGGTTATACAGAAAGAGGTCGCTGTCGATGATGTTCTCGGGCTTGACGCCGAGTTTCTGCGCGACAAGCGTAGAAACCATACCAGGATTGGCTCCCAACGCGAGAATGGGGAACAGATCATTCTGTATCTTGTATGCGATGCCTTCATTCGCCTTCCGGTTCATGTGGATGGCGAGGTCGACGATGGAAACGAGGTCACGATCGAGATCAACCAGTTTCTCCACGAGTCCTCCGCAGCCATCGTCCAGGAACACCCTGCCGGCTATGGAAAGAGGACGGTCAAACCAAGGCGCCATCAACATGCCTCCGTAGCCTTCGACGTTCAATGTCGTGTAACCGCCCGCGTCGACCTCGGGTTTGCCTTTCAGTTTGAAGGAAGGGGAATCAGTATGGGCGGCGATGATGGAAAAACCTGTCACCATCTCTTCCGGCGGAAGCCGGAAAGCGATAAGCGCCGAACTTCCCCGTGAAAGCATATAGGAATGGCCTTTCCGGAGACAAAAACGCTGGTCTTCACGCAGTTCCTCAAAACCGGCATCCAGCAAAACCTGTCTGGCGTTTCCGACAACATGGAAACAACTCGGACTCCGTCTGATGAAGGAAAGAAGTTCCTTGGTCGCATGCACATACATCTGTTTCATGCCATGATTCTATGACACCGGCAAAAACAAAGCAACGGTGAAAGGATACATCCTTCTTCTTGCATGCGAATGCCGGTGGGAATATACTTTTTACGATAAAGGAGGGATATATGAAGGAATTCAAAAAGATCAAAATGCAGACTGCAGGTTTGATTTTTCTCGCACTAGCCGTCATTCTCGTCGTAGTGGGAATCGCACTCATCATCCAGAATAAGAAAATCGTCGGCGGCATCGAACTCGGCAGGGGCATCGGGCTTGTCGCCATTCTTCTCGCATTCGGCTTTTCCGCCATAGGCATCTATGGCACAGGTTTCGGAGACCTCTATGATCTTCTTATGAAACAGGAAGAAGAGATCAAACTTCTGAACGAAAAACTGATATCACAAAAGTAATGAAAACGCCATCCCTCCCCAAGGAAAGATGGCGTATTTCTTTTCAAACAACACGTTATACGATGCCGTTGTGAATCGGGACATAGCCGAACAGTTTCGGAATGAACAACGCGATGTCTTCCGAATTCGTCACGACGACAAGAACGACGAGAAGCGCCAAGATGAACGGCCACACTTCCTTGATGAATTTCTGGAAGCTGCAGTTCACAATCGAACAGACGGTGAACATCATCGATCCAAAAGGCGGTGTCAGGCCTCCGATCATGATGTTGACGATGATGATGACGCCGAAATGCAAGGGATCGACGCCACGGGAAACGACAGCAGGGACGAACAGCGGTGCCAGAATCACCAAGGCCGCACCTCCTTCGATGAACATGCAGACAAACAGCAACACCAAGTTGATGATCAGCAAGAGGACATACTTGTTCGCCGTAACTCCAAGCAAGGCTTGGGTAATCATCTGGGGGATGCGTTCGTTGGTCATGTAATAGCCGAACACCTTCGCGCTGGCAATGATGATCATGACCGAACCGGTGCTCATCACCGTTTCCTTGATGATCTTGGGGATATGTTTCAGCTTAAGGCTCTTATAGACAAACACGCCGATGATTGTGGCNAAAAGAACGGCTATGCCGCCTGCTTCCGTCGGAGTGCAGACGCCCATACGCATACCCAAGATGATCACAAACGGAATGACCAAAGCCCAGATGGACTTGATGAACTGTTTCGAAATCTCCTTGACGCTGGCTCTGCGTTCTCGGGACGGCGCGTAATTGCGTTTCACCGCAATGAAATGCACGGTGATCATCAAAGCAACCGTCATCAGGATGCCGGGAGTATAGCCGGCGAGAAACATGTCTCCGACGGCGACGTTGGCGATCAAGGCGTAGATGATCATGTTGTTGCCCGGCGGAATGACCGGAGCGACTGCCGAGGAAGCGGCGGTGACCGCTGCGGAGAATTCCAAAGACATGCCTTTTTCAAGCATCGCCGGGACAAGTATCTTCGCTTCCATCGCCGCATCGGCGTTCGCGGAACCGGAGATGCCACCCATCAAGGCACTGAGAAGGCAGTTCACCTGAGCCAGACCACCTTTCAGGTGACCGGCAAGGACGTCGGCAAAATCCATCAGGCTTGTGCTCAATCCCGAATAATTCATCACTGAGCCAAGCAGGATGAAGAACGGGACGGCGAGATACGGGAAAGATTCCACAGCCGTGGTGAATTGCTGGATGACCATAGTGATGGGTATGCTTGTATTGATGAATATGAAGTAATACAGCGTCGTGCCGATGAGGGACAACGCGATAGGTATGTTCATGAAGAACAGGATGAACAACAGGACGATCGGAAACATCGGATGGAGGAAAAACATCATTTTGCCTCCCTTGCTTCAGTTTCCACCGGTTTCCTGATGGTGGTGACCAGATTGAGAAACGCATAAACCGTGATGAGTGCGAAGCCTATGACGATGGAGATGTTGATGTATTTGTAGGGAATACACAGAATCGCCGTAATTTTGTTCGATTGGGAGACATACAGGAACGACATGACGCACATGGTGGTCGCGATCAAAAGCACAAGGGCGCTGCTGATGATCTCCAAGACTTTTTTCGTCTTTCCTTTGACGAAATGGAACAGGAAATCAACGCCCATCAGCATCTTGTGTTTGAACGCTCCGGCCGCACCAAGAAAGATTGTCCAGACGAAGCAATCCACGGGGATTTCTTCCGCCCAAGGGAATGTAAAGCTGAGGACATACCTGGTGAACACGTTCATGATGACGACACAAACGGTTATCATCAGGAAAACCCCGGCTATATAGAATTCAAAGTTCTCTTTGAAATCCTCTTTGTTGATTTGCACCGTAAACTCCTTTATTGAATAACCATCTTTTCAAGACGGAGGGACTCGAAACAAGTGGTTGCAGTTGGCATGCAACTGCAACCACTGCGAATCTAGTAAGAAAACAATTCCCCGCTTTTGGCGCTAAGGTTTACTTCTTCAGATTCGCCCTGATCTTCACAAGCTCGGCCTGCAGTTTGTCATAGATGCCCGGTGTCCATTTCGGGAACTTGGTGTAGACGACAGCGGCGGCTTTCTGGAACGCAGGAGCGTCGACTTCGTGGAAGTGGCATCCATACTTTTCCTGAAGCTCCTTGGCATAACCGGCTTCGAGCTTATTCGTCTCGTCCAAGTTGTCTTTGGTGGCTTTTGCAAGCTCTTCAGTGATGATGTTTCTCTGATTCTCGCTCAGCTTCTGCCAGCATTTTTCGGAGATGGCCACACTGGAGACACCCAGAATGTGACGGGTCAGTGAGTATTCCTTGACACGTTCGTATTGCTTGGTGCCGTAATAGGTCAGGATGGAACCTTCAACTCCGTCGATGACTCCCTGGTCAATCGCAGAATAGGTGTCAGGATACGACATGGCGATCGGGCTGGCGCCCATTGCCTGCAACGTATACGTGTAAACGGGGCTTTCCGGAACACGAATCTTCAGACCTTTCATATCTTCCGGTTTCAGAACCGGTTTCTTCAGCATCATGCTCCTGAATCCGAACACCCAGTCCAAAGACAGTACATGAATGCCTTTCTTGATGGCCTGAGCGTTCAGGTCTTGGACAAGCTGCGTCTTCGTCATGGCAAGATATTCGTCAAAGGAAGTGTACATGAACGGTCCGTTGGCCATTGGATCGTAATCAGGAACATAGTCCGCCAAGAAATTGATGCCATCAATCGTCATGACATCACCACCATTGACGACCAATTCCATAGCATCTTTTCCGATGGGGAATGTCCCGCCGGTGAAAAGCTGCAGTTCCAAGGAACCGTTGGAACGGGAATTGACGCCATTAACGAACTTCACCAACGACTTGGCTGTCTGTTCGTTGTCAACAAACTTGGTCGTAACCTTAATGACCTGTTTCTGCTCTTTCACCGCAGCAGGAGCAGCAGTGGTGGCGGGAGCGGCAGTTTCAGCCCCACCCTGTGCGAATACCGCTGGCAACAACAAGGCAAATACCAAGAACACAGCAACCATTTTTTTCATCTTTTCTTCCTCCTTTAGAAAAAAAACAATGATGAAAACAAAACAATATGTTCATATGGTTTCATCCATACAAACATACCAAACAATCATACCATGCATGCATCAAACTGTCCATGAAATGTTTTTTTTCATCATTCTTTCGGTTGTTAATTTTTTATTTCATATACTGTTACAGATAATCATCAATCAAAGGTATACTAAAAATTGTTATGAAACAATCAAATTCATCCTATTGCTTTCATCAAGGAAAAAAGCGACGAACGCCTTCTTTATCTTCGGGGATTTTTTCACCAACTAGGAACAACCATCCTCACTGTTCACGCTTTTGCCAATTGTGAAACGAAGAACAGATATCTGCGAAAACACAGCCACCGCAGGAAGGCGTTTTCCCGCAATGCCTGATCCCATGGGTCAGAATCAACCAATGGAACCAACCGTACAATTGATAATCCCTCTCCAAGTCCTTCTCAAAAAAAACATGGATTTCCTCATCATCGCCAAACGAGAATCCCAATCTTTCCAAAAACCTGCGTGTGTACGCGTCAATCACAAAAGACGGTTTGTGAAACGCATATACCAGCATCACATCAGCCGTTTCCGGACCGATGCCTTTGATGGCAAGCAGTTCTTTCCTGAGTTCGGTTTGTCCTCTTGCAATGACCTTCCACGCATCAAAATCATAGGTACCGTACCATTGTGTCACTCTGCGTATGGTATCAGCCTTCCGAAGACAGAACCCGCACGGACGGATCAATGCTTCCAATTGTTCTGGCTTGAGCCTCAAGACCGCTTGCGGCGACAATGTGCCGCCCAATGAAACCGTAACGTTTTCCACGGAAGACCATGACGTGTTTTGGACGAGAATGGATTGGAACAAGACAACATACGCATCATCCGACCACCAGCGTGGCTGTCCGTAGGCATCATACAGTCTCTTGTATATCTCGTCAGCCTTGATCAATTGGTTTTCCTCTGGCAGAAGGGACAATAGCAACTGCTTCGTCCCGCAATGACCATCCTTTCAAGCGTCGAATGGCAATGGACGCAAGGCAACCCCTCCCTGCCATATACGCTCAGTTGAGGGATGTTCCGATATGCTTTGCCCCTCCCCTCCAGATATGCTTCGGGTGTCATCTCATCCGTTTTGATACCCCAAGAGATGACTTCCTTGATCTGTTCGGCGAGGATATCCCAAGAGTCCGCATGCACGTCAAAACACTTCGTTGCAGGATACATCCGTGAGGCAAAGAGGATTTCATCCGAATAGATATTTCCGATGCCTGCGACGATTCTCTGGTCAAGAAGCATTTCTTTGATGGTCTTCTTCCCTGTGCCCATCTTCGCATGCAAATATGCGCCCGTGAGCGCATTGTCCAACGGTTCCAACCCCAAGGTAACTTGTCCGGTAACGGTGTCTTTCTCACCAGCCTTTCCATACCACAGACGGCCAAATCGACGGACATCCACATACCGCAGCTGTTTTCCACCGGATAACAAAGCAATGAGATGGGTGTGCGGTTCGAGAGGATAATCCGCAGGCATCACCAATAGTTGCCCCGTCATCCTCAAATGGACGGCAATCCGATCGCCGCTCTCGCAATGGATCGTAAGGAATTTTCCCCTGCGGCTCATGCTTTGCATCTTCTGTCCGACAAGCATTTCTCCAAACGTTTGGGCATCGGGATATGCGATGACCTTTGGCTGGATGATGTTCACCCCAAGGATACGCTCTCCTCGAATCTGGGGTTCGAGGATTCTCCGAATGGTTTCGACTTCCGGCATCTCAGGCATTGGTTGGCCTCCTTCCGTCCAAAACGCTCAGAAAACTCTTCTGCGAACCTTGCTGTACGACATCGGTCTCTTGCAAATGCCCCAAGAGCAATGGGGAGTTTGGATCATGCAACCGGTAATTCTCAAACGCCTTCCGTGGGTTTTTGTTCGCGTAACAATACTTGCATCCGTTCAAACACGTATCGTAGGCGCCGATATCATGGCTTTCGATACAGTGGCAACCTTCCCTCATTCCCTTATGCTTCAAATTCCTGAAGGAAACACCGTTCGCTTTACCCAAGATGTCAAGAGTCATGCATCCCGAAGAATGGATGCCATATCGTGCATAATCCCCATTGGTGCCGCAGGTTTGCAGATACAGTCCATTCTTTTGTGCGATCGCGCCGATTCCTTGGGCAATAACATTCTTGGATTCTTCGGTCAGAAGGATCAACTCAGGCATATTGGTTTCCACCTTTTTGTACATTTCCACAAAACTGAAAATGCAACGGTCCACATACGGTGCCAGTTCTTCCGCCATCATCCCAAACGTCCGCATATGCGTATCCACCGTATACGCATCGGTCAACAGAATCGGGTCATATCGCCATGCGACACGCTGCTTCCCTACGATTCTCGAAAGTCGCTTCAACGTTTCCATGCTCGTTTCGATGGAAGGCACCCCGGGTTCGACGTCTTTGCCATACGCCGTGATGGTATAATGGAAATAGGTGTTGAACTTGCTGGTGATCTTCGTGATGTCGGGCAAGATCGGCTGGTAATTCTTGGAACAGAATACGACACAATCGACAGTCTGCGGCGTCAATGCATATCGTGTCACGAAATTGGGGAACATCGGATTCCGAGAACAGACATATCCTTCCTCGAACCGCTTCAATAGCCATTTCGTATAGTATTGGACGGTATCTGTCCGTCCGCCTGTGTTGATGATCATGATTCTTCCTCACTTCCATTGACTAATTCCGCCAAGTTCAGCGTGAAACGCCGGGAAAGTGCGATCAACTGCTCCTGTTCCTCAACCGACAAACGTGACATCGCCGTATCTTCCGCCCAGGTGATGTGCCTGACCGGTCTCTCGGCATAGGCTCGGCCAGATGCGGTCAACTTGACGGTTTTGTTCCGTTTGTCACCGGTTTTCTCCATAAGGGTTAGATACCCCTCCTCGTGCAGGCTTTTGATGATAAGACTCACCGTCTGCTTGGATTGGAAAGTCTTGCCGCAGATTTCTTTTTGCGTCAAACCGTCTTGCGCGTAATACAACACGTTCAGCACCAAAAAGGTTTTCATCAACATGCCTTTGCCCTTTGCATATGCATCATAGAGCGCGAATTGCTCGTCCCTGAATGTGCAGTAAAGAAAGGCATTCCTTCTCGCTTCTTTAGTCACGTCACCATCCAATAAATAGTCAATTATTTGACTAATTGTATCCGCCTGCCGTCGTCATGTCAACAAGCGGGAAACCATCAGGTACGTTTGGCCGGCGCACAAACCCTGTTTTCTCTCCAGGTTTTCAGACAAGAGACTCTGTTGTACAATCAGTGTATGACCATACTCGTCAGTGCCTGCCTGCTGGGCAGAAATTGCAAATACAATGGCGGCAACAATCGTAATGAGAAGGTACTCAGGTTTGTGAAGGACAAGAAGGTCATCGCCGTCTGTCCGGAACAGCTCGGTGGTTTGCCCACTCCCCGTTCGCCTGCGGAAATCGTTTGCGACAAGGTGAAAACCAACGTCGGAACCGATGTGGATGCATCTTTTCGTGAAGGTGCAGACAAGGCCTTACGCCTCATCGAAGGCATGCATGTCGATCTCGCCATCCTGCAGCCACGCAGCCCTTCCTGCGGAACGAAAGAGATCTATGACGGTTCCTTCAGCGGCCGTTTGATCCCAGGCATGGGAGTGTTTGCCGAAGCTTTGTGCAAGAAAGGGATTAAAGTCATCGAACCGGACGATCTTGACAGTCTTTCCTGTTCAAATTCGTACTGTTTTTGCCGATAATCCATCATGAAAAACACTTCCATCAACCAAATCCAACGAATCTGACATTCCGCGAAGGAAATGGTGTTTTTCCGTTTTCCCTTGAACCTATATGTCTCTTGTGATGAGAAAGATACCGTACCATTCGATACCGATCCGCTCGTGGATGACAATCCAGGGAAAACCCGTTTGTCCGGAACTGGGCCATTGTTGACGTTTCATGAGGGCCACCGGCTATCCGGACATGACGGCTCCTGAATGGTTCGGGGCAAGCAATGGCGGAGCATAAGACCAAAGATTCGGGTATTCCCCAATAACGCATCCAACACTTGTTTGTTCTTCTCTCCGCCATTACCTTCTCTTGAGGAATGAAAACAGATGCCGGGATTTCCTAACTTCGGCGTTCAATCGGTGATGGATGAAAACAAAGCATATTGTCAAAGAATGTCAGTTGGGGAGGAGGGACGATGAAGGAAAAAGGATCTGACTGGCATTTCTTTTGGAACGTGTCTGCAATTGTTTCCAAACACAACAGTTGTTCCTCTGTCGGCATTTTGATGCCATACGCCAGACTAATGTGGAACATATATGATTCGTGTCCAGGAAAATGCAATCCTAAGGCATCCCCTGCCTCATCACGCCAAGTGCGAATGGCCATTTCGTCCTTCGATGTCGTTGGATGAAGAGCAATGCAAACCGCAGTATCAATCCACAAATGATCAAACGACAGGGAAACTCCGTGAAAAGGCGGTATCTTTGCATATGCAGCTTGGAAAAAGGCATCAACATCTGCCAGACTGCAGTCAAGCGGAAGCTTATTAGTCCAAAAGGAAACTTCTCTCTTCTGGTCACACACTCCTTCCAATGCAGTCATATGCAAGCTTCCATCCGGCAAAAACGCCAAACACGAAGCGATACTCCTTTCTTGGAGCGACAGTCGCATGCTTTTTGCGCGATGAAACACTTCGCTATCCTCCCGAAGCATGCAGACAATCGTGTTTCCTGGGAAAAAACGGACCGAACTATCAGCATGAAACTTTTTGCCGACACTCATCATGAATCTTGTCACCATATCACCGCTCTCTTTCGGTTTCCATCATGTTCTTCCGATAATCGGATGGCGTAATGTGAAACCATGCTTTGAACTCTTTTGAAAAAGCAATCGCACTCGGAAACCCTGACTGCCGTGCGATTTCCGAAATGTACCATTTCTTTGTGGCAAGCATCCTCGAAGCTTTCTCAAATTGGATGCTTTGGATGAATTCCTTTGAAGTCATCCCATAGTGTTTCTTGATGTATTTGGTAAGCAGGCTTCTGCTCACACCAAGTTGGAAAGCCAGTGTTTCAACTGATACGGTTTTCAATTGATTCTGCCAGATGAGTTCATATGCTTTTTTGGCATAATCAATTTCGTTCCCCTGTTCATGGAGGAAATCCCGGGCAAGGTCTGAAAGAAAGATATAAAACAAACCATTTTGGCGCAAACGTTCGCTAAAACAGGGTTTATAGGCTTTCTCGAGATTATCCAAATCCTGTTTCAAGAGCGTCAAGTCGGAAACCTTTCTCAACGGTTTTTGAGCGTTCAATCCAATTTCAATGAGGATGGAAAGAGCTTCACTGCCGGTAAAACTGATCCAATAATAATTCCATGGCGTGACACGATCGGCATACAGACGAACCCGACTTCCTTTATTTGTGTAGATTACATCACCCTTTTCCAAAGCAATACTGTCCCCGTTGCATTGGAATGTCCCTTTGCCGTCCGTAATGACATGAATATAATGTTCGCCCCGGTCTCCCCTGATGTTGATGCTTCCTTCCTTGCATTTGGATTTCCCACATGCAAGGAAAAAAACCTCATACGCTTTTCCCATTCCGGGCAATCCCGTATCCGTCATCCTTTCACACCTGACAACGCAATGCCTTGGATGAAGTATTTTTGGAAACAGACAAAAATGAAAATGATCGGTAATGTAGACATCGCAGCCCCTGCCATTATCTCATTGTAATAAACACGATTCGCGCCTTGTAACAAAGAAATTCCGACTGACAAAACCTTTGATCTGTCCGAAGCGCTGCAAATCAAAGGCCAAAGATAATCATTCCATGAATACATGACGGTGAAAATGATCAATGACATAATGGCAGATGTCGTCAAAGGGAGATAGAGACGATGGAACACCCCGTAGAATGTACATCCATCAATCCGTCCCGCTTCCATGTATTCATTCGGTAATGACAGATAGAATTGGCGAAGAAGGAACATCCCGAACGCGCTGAACATTCCAGGCAAAGCGACTCCCAATAACGTATCAAGAAGACCCAAGTGCCTCATGATGATGTAATCGGGCACCAAAATCATTTGATGGGGAACCATCAGAACGGAAAGCAGCAGCACGAATACAAAATTCTTTCCTTTGAAATGCATCTTCGCAAACGCAAAGGCAGACAAAGAACAGAACAGCACCTGAGCGATTGTGCGGAGGATGGTTATGATGATTGTATGAGCATAATAGCTGATAAAAGGAACATCCCGTATCACGGATGCATAGCTGGAAAAAGTCGGTTCTTCCGGGAAAAAAGAAGGAGGCGCCTGCAACAATTCAGATTCGGTTTTCAAGGAAGAAATAATCATCCATACAAATGGCATCGCGACGACAAGACCGCACACGACGACCAATGAATAATACAGAAAAGATATCGCATGTTGCTTTTCACGCATAATGCACCCACTTCTTTTGAACTTTGAATTGAAGGATGGTAATGATCAAAACCATGAGGAAAAGGAAGAAAGATTCCGCTGCGGAATACCCCATGTTGAAAGATACGAATCCATCCTGGTAAATATGCATGACAATGGTGCTGCCCGCATTCCATAAGGAAAGTGGAGGATCTACTCCCAAGATGACGGACGCGCTGTCGAATACTTTGAAACTATTGATCATTTGGGTGATGACGATGAAGAACAATGATGGTGTCACCAAAGGCAATGTGATGAAAAAAAACTGATAGGCAGAAGAAGCGCCATCGATTTCAGCAGCTTCGTAATACATTTGAGGGATTCCCTTGATTCCTGCGATGATGATAATCAAATCATATGCCACTCCCAGCCAAATGCCCACAAGCATCACACAAAACAGTATATGATGCACATCCGTCAACCAAATGATGGGTGTTATCCCCAAAAACGCCAGTACTTGGTTAACCAACCCATATTGGGAATTCAACAACCATTTCCAAATCAGGGCAGCGGCGACCGGCATGGTCATTGTCGGCAGGAAATACAACGTCCGAAGGAAGGAAACCCCCTTTCTGTTTCGCGTAAGCAACATTCCAAACACCAATATCAAAACGACAATGGCAGGCACGACAAAGAAACAATAGATAAGGGTATTTCTTACTGATAACAGAAATGAAGCATCAGAGAACAATCCACAAAGATTTGACAATCCCGCAAATTGCATAGGGGACAATCCATCCCATGAAAAGAAGGAAAGAACAATTGACCAACCAATGGGAATCAAATAGAAAACCAAAAGGCCAAGAGTATTCGGGGCTATCATCAGCCACCCCTGTACTCCTTCCCTTTCCAAGAAATGTTGTGTGGATTTACGCATACCTTGAATCCTTTGAGGGAGAGAAACACATCTCTCCCTCATGGGCGATTACTTGTTCAAAATCGCATTCGTCTGATCGGCAATGGAATGCATTGCTTCATCAACACCAATTGATTGGATCCATACATCCTTGATGATCTTCCGTTCGAGGCTTTGCCATTCTTCAGATTTTTTCGATTGAGGATACGGCAGAGAATAATCAACAGCATCGATGAACTTCTGCAAATGATACTCTGGAATGGATTTCACCCAGTCTGTTGCCATGCCTTTGTAACTAGGAGTAGTTATGGCATCGCGAGCGAGCTTCTGGTTGAATTCCTTATCCGTAAGGAACTCGATCAGCTTCCATGTTTCTTTCGGGTTTTTCGTCTTTGCATACCCGGCCCAAGCCGTTCCATGAATCAAAGTCCTGCGATAACCGGTCCTGGGACTGATGGGGAATGCAGCGAAATCCGCTGATTTTCCAAGTGAAGCGTAGATAGTAGGGACATGGTAAGCTCCAACTGTCGCCATGGCAACCCGTTTTGAATAGAACATGTCCAAAGTATGGTTGAGTTCAGCTATCTCCTTTCCCGTCGGAGAACAATGGTACTTATACATCAAATCATAGAGATATTGAACTGCTTCGATGCTTGCGGGATCATCAAACCCAGACTTCTTATCATCATCGCTGACGATAAAACCGCCATTCGTCACCATGAAATCATAATAGCAAGCATGGTTGTCAGTTGAGGATAAGAATCCGTATTGTTTGCCGTTGGGAGTATTTTTTGTCAATTTGATGGCAACATCACGCAATGTATCCCATGTCCACGTATCATCAGGATATGCGATTCCCGCTTCATCAAACAAATCCTTGTTATAGGCAAGAATAATCGTGTCAAACTGTTCCGGAATTGCATACACGGCGCCATTCTGCGTATATTTTTTCATCAAACTGGCAGGATAATTCGATATATTCGTGATGGTGCTCTTCTCAATGTATGGACTCAAATTCAACAAGGTATTTGAATTGAAATACTTGGGGAAATTGGGATAATTGATCCAGAACACGTCAGGTGCGGTTCCCGCAACAGTAGTTGTCTGTAGTTTCTGCCAATACTGTTTTGAAGGCGCGACATTCATTGTTACGGTGATATTCGGATTAATCGCATGAAATTCTTCCAAAGCTTCCTTCAGGACTTTTGTTTGTTCGTTATCCCAATACATTAATTCCAAGGTTACAGGCTTCTCAGCTTCTTGCTGACCCGCGGCATGGAGCGTAAGCACACATGCCATGCACAAAACGAGGCCGATAATCAATCGTTTCATTTGTCTCTCCTTTAATGAGCAAAACACATATCTTTCCATTGTAAGAAGTTATATCTTACTTTCATCATTGACATGTCCTCTTGGTAATTACATGTTCAGTATAAATGGTTTTCCTTAGGAGAAAATATCTAAAACCATAGTAATTTTAACAAATCCGTATTACAATTTGCATATGAACCATTCGGAAATGGAAGAAATCGTCAGACAGATTCCAAATCCAATGAATTACTTCAATGGATTCGGAAAAGTTCACATGCCATTACCTAAAGACATCCTTCTCTATCATCGTTCGGAATTTTCCGACAAAGGAATCGGACCGTACACGTATTCACATTCCCGTTATGAATGCATCATCAATCTGGGAGACCCCATGACCGTAAACCTTGATGGGATCATCAGAGTCTTGCCTTCAGACGAGGGCATGTTGATTTTCCCATTCCAGTATCATCGGTACATAAGTGCAGGAGGGTCGAAAGTCCTGGCTTTGTTCATAACCTTTATTATGGACGAAACCTCATTCTTTGATGAAATGCATGGGCTGCCTTTCCCCATCAAAGAGAAAACAAGATTGTTGCTGCACCTCATCTGCTCAACATATCTTCTGCACCAAGAAGACGATTCGTTGCCGTTTTACATAGGCTTGTTCTTGTACAATTGTTGTTCCACTCAGAAAAACGTCAACACGATGATCAATACAAAGGGGAGCAGAAACAAGCTCTTGGAAGAAATCACCCACGAGATCATCACAAACAAGATTTTCACGGTAAAAGAATTATCTTCAAAACTCAGATTATCTGAAGGTTATCTGCGATTGTTTTTTAAGAAAATGATGCAAATAACGCTGGGCACATATATTATTGAAGTCAGAATGAACATGGCCACACGGTTGCTTCTCGAAACCGATGAATCCATATCCAATATCGCCGACGAATGCAGATATGATTCCATCTTTTCCTTCAGCAGGGCATTCAAGACATACATCCATATCGCCCCGAAGGATTACCGTCAATTTGTCAGGAATACACAAAGCAATTTCAGCCCATTCCTCATCAAAAGGAAAGAAACTGACAAATGATGCTCATCAAGCGAGGTGCAGCAGTTGCGCCAACCAATTATCACAAAGACTCACCCATACCGCATCCACTTTATGCGAAGAACCAACTTCCTGATTGCACATTGATTGCCCATGCTTGCCCTCCGAGAAAACATGCAAGTCAAAGGGTACTCCGTGCATCCGGAGCGCATTCGCATACACCAAACTGTTTTCAACCGGTACGGAATTATCAGAGAAGGTATGCCAAATGAATGTCGGTGGCGTAGCATCGTGTACCTGATTTTCCAGACTCAATAAATCGATCAACTCTTTTTTGCCACCAGTGACCCATTTCCGGCTCTCGGCATGCGCATACTTTCCCATGGTTATGACCGGATAACAAAGGATACATGCATCCGGACGGTTTTCTTTTTCTTTGTGTCCCAAGAACGGGAGCGCATACAAATTCGCCAAAGAGCCAGCGACGTGCGCTCCTGCGGAAAAGCCCATGACAACTATTTTATGAGGGTCACAATACCAATCATGCTGATGCAATCGAATCTGCACGATGGCTTCGCTAGCTTCTTCGAGGGGATGTAAGTCCGACGCATCCTCTTTCACCGAATAAGACAACAAAAACACATTGTACCCAATAGCAAGGAAATGCAATGCCACGGGATCTTCTTCCGTCCATGAACGGAAACGATATGCCCCACCAGGACATATCAATATGGCAGGCTTTTCATCTGCTTGGTTTCCCTGTATCGGTTCATGAATGTATCCTTTTACAAGGACATTGTTTCTTCCTACATGTGCGGAGACAAGATGCATAGATGCAAAATACCATGGCTGTAGGGTTTGCTCCATCATCTTGAAAGCAAATGAGCCAGAAAGGAAAGAATCCTTGCAATTTTGAACGATGGGGGTGTGTGCTCGGGATCCCCCAGAAAGCCATTGGTTTCATCATCCGTTATTCCCGGATCCGGTTTTTGGTTAAACGGCTCACGCGACCTTTACATCGCAAAAAAGAACCTCTATCCTCTCAATTGGACGTCCTTGCCGAACAGCGGCGTCCCACGACAGGAGGCTTTCATGTATCCGGTAAGCAATCAATTCAGGAACACCATCTCATTGTCCGGAATTTGGGATTTCCGGTTCCAAGGTGATCCTTCTTGGGTTTCTGTCTATGTCCCAGCTTCCTACAACAACCAGGTGAACGATCCCAGGGCAAGATACTATACAGGTATCGTCGAATACAAAACACGGTTCACGATTCCCCGCTCTTGGGAAGACCAACGGATCAGTCTCCGGTTCGATGCGGTGACTCACGACGCCGAGGTATTCCTCGATGGGAGTCTGGTAGGGAAACACAAGGGAGGTTTCCTTCCGTTTGAAATCGATTTGACCTCCATCGTCGGCTGCGGGACGGCCCATGATCTTCTGGTGAAAGTGAACAACCGAGTGGATTTTTCCAGTATGCCGATCGGGAACGAAGCGGGTCTTGCGTTCTTCGGATCCGACAACCCGGGCGTCCCCAGCGTGGAAGAAGGAAAGAAAGCCATGTTCAAAAGGAACTTGCCGAACTTCGACTTCTTCAACTATGCGGGTATTACCCGGGAAGTGCGTCTCTGTTCGATGGGCAGGGAACATATCGAGGATGTGACCATCAAGACAGACATCAAAGGTGCAGAGGGCATTGTTGATATCTCGGTGCAAAGCAACGGCAAAGAAGAGCCGGTTGTGGAAATCCTCGATGCTGAAGGGAAAAGCGTCGCAAAGGGAACAGGGAAGAAGCTCTGTCTGATCATAGAAAAGGCGCATCTTTGGTTTCCAAAGCCTGACGAACCTTACCTGTACACGGCTCATGTTTCGCTCAGCAATGACGCGTATGAGCTCAAGTTCGGCATCAGGACCGTCAACGTGGAAGGCACCCGCTTTTTGATCAACGGAAGACCGTTCTACTTCAAGGGAGTGGGCAAACATGAGGATTCGGCGTTCAGGGGAAGAGGTTCTGACGGCTGTCTCAATGTCAAAGACGTCGGTCTTCTCCACTGGCTCAACGCCAATTCCTTCCGCACCAGCCATTATCCCTATGCGGAAGAGATGTACAGCCTGTGCGACAAGGAAGGTATCGTCATCATCGACGAAGTGCCGGCAGTGGGTTTGAATTTCCAAGACAGGTTGAATCCGTACACACAACTGGGGACGATGCCATACCACAAACAGTTGCTCAAGGAGATGATCCAAAGAGACAAGAATCATCCCTCTGTCGTCATGTGGAGCCTTGGCAACGAACCGGACACAGAGCATTTCCCCCAAGACGCATATGCCTATTGGCACGAACTGTACCTGTACGCCCATACCCAAGATTCCCAAAACCGGCCGGTGACCATGGTCTGCTGCCAGAACGATTACACCAAGGATCTCACCACAAGGACGATGGATGTGGCTTGCATCAACCGGTACTACGGTTGGTACAACCTGTCCGGCTTCCTGGATCTGGCGGTAAAAGCGTTTGAGCAGGAGATGGCCTTCTGGGAAAAGACAGGCAAACCGCTCATCCTGACGGAATATGGAGCGGATGCGATCCCTGGCTACCATTCCGTGGAACCGGAGATGTTCACCGAAGAATTCCAATGCGCATATCTGGAAGCGATGAACGGCGTCTTGGACAAGCAGGATTTCGTCATCGGGGAACACCCTTGGAACTTCGCTGATTTCGATACCCAGCAAGGTCCGATGAGACCAGGCGGGAACCATAAGGGGCTTTTCACCAGAGACCGATCGCCAAAGATGGCGGCTCATCAGGAAAAGAAGCGTTGGGCGTCCATCAGCAATTGGATGGACGACTGAGCCGATACGGGCGCATGCGGTTTGCTTTCCATCGGGCTGATGACAGCGTATGACCATCGTGCTTATGGGAAAGAGGAAGACCTCCGGCATTTGCAGCAACTCCTGAAATCCGGAATCGGTTTCCTCAGGATAGGCTCCGACATCCGGATTCGGTGCTCACTCGTTGTCCTGTTTCATCCAATCGGTCCAAATCAAACAAGGCAATATATTTTCGATATAACGAAATTATATCGTAAATATGACTTGTTTTTTCGATATAACGAAATTATAATGGACATCATGCTGTTACGTTCTTCGTATCTGGAAAAAGTAAAACCGTTCATTGGCACTCCTGTGGTGAAAGTGTTCACAGGGATACGACGTTGCGGGAAATCCGTATTGATGGAACAGGTGAAAGAATGCATCCTTGGCTCGGGCATCGCATCGGACCACACATTGAGCCTCAATTTCGAGTCACTCGTTGATGAAAGGGTCAGGACACTGGAGAGTCTTGTTTCCGCCGTCATGCAGATGCCTCCGGGGAAATGCTATCTTTTCCTGGATGAGATCCAAGAGTTGCAAGGCTGGGAAAAAGCCGTCAATTCTTTCCTTATAGACAAGGATTGCGACATCTACATCACTGGCTCGAATGCAAAAATCCTTTCCGGGGAACTGGCGACATACCTCGGCGGACGTTATATCGAAATACCTGTCTACCCTTTTTCGTTCAAGGAAGTCCTTGCCCTGAAGGAGACCAAAGGAGACAGGGAAAAACACTTTACGACCACACAGCTTTTTTCCAGCTACATTGCATGGGGCGGATTCCCTTTCCTGCACAATTACGATCTTGGTACGGATGATGTCCGGCAATATCTTTCCGCCCTCTCTGATTCCATCATCCTGAAGGACATCAGTGCACGGCATAACATCCGCGACATCTCACTTCTGAAAGTCTTTCTTTCTTTCTTCATCTGCGAAGCTGGACATGCATTTTCCCCTTCCTCATTGGAGAAATACATGAAGAACCTCAAACGCAAGATATCAACCGAGACCATCTACAATTACTTGGACTACGCCCAGGAAAGCGGCCTCTTGCATCTGGTTCCTCGCCAGGACCTTCGGGGAAAAGAGATCCTCAAGACGCAGGGGAAAATGTATATCACCGACCATGGACTGAGAGAAGGGATATCCGGCGACAACTTGCGCGACATAGACCAAGTATTGGAAAACATCACCTACATCGAATTGCTACGCAGGGGGTATGGTGTCACCACAGGGAACAACAATGGAAAGGAAATAGACTTTGTCGCGGAAAAGACTGGGGAAAAAGCCTATTTCCAAGTGTGTTATTTGCTTGCCGACGAAAAGACCATGCAACGGGAATTCGGAGCCTTCGATGGACTCCATGACAACTGGCCGAAGACCGTGCTGTCCATGGATGCGATATCCCGAAGCCATGACGGCATCATCTCCCGGAACATCATCGACTGGCTCCTAGCCTGAACGTTCCATCAAGCGACACAATGGCCTTTTCCCTCTCAACTGATGCAGTCCATATGGAATTGCCTGCCATGAACATTTATTTCGATATCTTCCCAAGAAAAGTCGCTTTACGACAATTGGTTCTGCCTGTACTATGAAAGGCAAGGAGAGGAAAATTGCCGGGTGAAGGGATCGAAAAGGCGTTTTTGAGAACCAAGCTGGGCTCTTTCTTCATCCCTCCGTTGGAGGGGGAGGAGTTGCAGCAGGAACTGCACATCCGGTCAAACGGATACATCACCATATCACACTTCTTCTGTGGCTGGGACATTCCTTATAAGATCATCCGTTCCGTAAAGCATATCCCGAAACCGAAGGCCCAAGCCCTTCTTTTCAGGATTTCGGCATTCATGAAGTCCATCGGAAGCGATCCCGTTGAGAACGGTGGCTGGAGCCTGGTGCTCATCAAGGGGAAGCAGACCGTAGCCGAGCGTAGCTGCCCTTTTGGGAAAAACGGAAAGCAATCCCATGAGTTGAGCCTGTCGGTCCGGCAATTACTGGGCAAGCCCGGGCTCTGGGTTTTCGNTCGACCGCGGCACCGAAACGCTCCAAGTCATTGAGAGATTCGGCGACAGGGTGAAGGCGACCCACACCCTTTTCCTGCCAGGGGAGGTCGTTTCGTTCCTGGATCGGACGCCGATCCATGCGTTCTCCCACTTCCCTCCCGTTCCAAAGGATGCGTATGAACCCAAGGTGGAGCATTCCACCTTTGAACTGACGGTCAGCACGAACAGCAAGGGCGACCGGACATACATAGGCATCTATGACAAGGACGGCTTGCCCATCGATTGGCCTTGGTTCATCGATGCCATCAGGGAAATGGCATCCCCTTTCCTGAACGAAGGCTTTTTCGACAAGGCCCTCGGCGCCAAACACCGCCGGAGAATCGGGGAGCTCATCTTCTGCACTGTCCGATTCAGGGAAAATGACAGGACCTATTCCTACCTGACCGATGACGAACGGATACACCCTGGTGATGTCGTGCTTGTGCCGGCAGGGATGGACAATGAAACGAAACAAGCCACCGTCGTGGAGATTGAATACCACGATGCCGCCCATGCACCCTACCCGCTGGAGCACATCAAGAACGTCATCGGCAAAGAGGGTGATACCTGAGGATCACATCGGTCCTTCCTCCTGCCCTAACTTCAAAAGAATCAAAGACTGGCAATGACGGTCTTTGTACGGCTTCATGTATTTACTTGACGGTTGCTTTATATGGTTCAGGTTTGGACGAATCACGTACATTCCGAGAGGAATGAGCTCGCAGAAGTATAAACTTAAGCGCAAACATGCTTCATACTTCAGCTAAGGAAAATGCCCCAATCCTGTAGCGTTGTTTTCTCTAAGCTCTAACAAAAATCGAAAACTAATCAAGAAAATCAGTCCGCAACGTAACGTGAAACTCTCTAGCCAACTGTTTTAAATCAGCATCAGTTATTGTATTGATGATTCCTAAAGATTTTGCTTTGATATAGATTTCTGCAGCTTTTTCTATTGTATGCATCAAGCCAAAAGCTTCATCATATGTTGAACCCGTACAAAAAACGCCATGGTAGGACCAGACAACTGCTGGGAATTCCCTTATTAATTTGCTTGTTTCAATGGCAATAGCCATCTTTCCAGGAACCATCCAAGGAAGTATACCGATACCTTCAGGGAAAACCACAGCACATTCTGTCTCACTCTGCCACAAAATTTTGGTAAGTATTTTCGCATCTGCAGGAATGGTATAACTCAATGCAGCAATATTTGCTGGATGTGCATGATATACAACTTTGCATTTTCCATTGGTCACTTTCATACGCTCTAGATGATTTAGTAAATGGCTGGGAAGTTCACTCGTAGGTTTCGCATTTTCCAGTCCCCAGAGAATAGAATATGAATCACCAGAATGTGAAATTCTAATAAGTCCAAAATTTTCTTCAGGTGCAAGTTCCATATTCCGCATGTAACGGCCAGATCCTGTCGTAAGGAAATACTCATCTGCAAGCCCCACCATAGGTGAATCAAAAGCAATCTTTCTCTCAGAATCATCACCAAATAACGGTAACGCCTCTAAAGATTTGACTTCTTGGCTATCTAAGTGATACGTGAGATTTCCTCCATTACGTTCATGCCAACCTTGATAAAAACCATCCATACAAAGTCTCACAAATCCATCTAAAACAGCAATATGATACATACTCTATACCCTCTTATCCAGAATTTCTTTTTCGTACGTGTGCACAGCCTCAAGTATTGAGAAATCATCCAACACCTGCTCTCTTTTCAAAAACTCATTCCAAACAGCGCCCCAGTCCAATGTTTTGATCGATTCATGCATGCATAACAAATCGGTGAAATTACCTGCGTTTTGATACTCTTGCATGGAAACTATTGGCTCTAGCAATGCTATCAATAATGCCTTTTGCATATTTCTTGTTCCTACGATCCAAGCAGCTGTTCTATTAATAGATGCATCAAAGAAATCAAGTCCAACCTTCACCTTATCAAGAGCTGCATATAGCCAAATTCAGAGACCATCTGTGCCATGTTAAGCGGACAGCGTAGGCCATCAAAGCGACCAGTAACAAGGGAAAGTGCCGGNCCGAAGGCCGGCTGGNTTATACATTACTTTTCTCAATGAGAACAGTATACCCGTTGGTCAGTCTTCTCCTGATGCCGTCAAGTTTACCATAGCATGTGCCATCCTCACTCAGCTGTTTTCCCCATTCATCTGGAGCATACTGGCTGCAGAACATGGTGGATGTACCCAAGTCGGTACGGGATTTAATAAGATGGTAGAGGATCTTAATTCCATCCTCTGGGTACTTGCTGATGGCGAAGTCATCGATGAACAGAAGCTGAATCCGTGAGTAGTATTTAACTCGTTTGCGGTACTTGGTTAGGTCTGTACTGCTCAGGATTAGGAGCTCGTCCAGTAAATCGCAGTAATCGACGAACTTGCATCGGAAGTTGTTTTTGCATGCTTCAACACAACAAGCTGAAAGGAAATAGGATTTCCCTGCGTCCGTGATGCCGTAGACACCTACGTTCTTACGGTTCTCTACGAAACCGAAAGTCAGTATCTGCGCCACGGTGTCATCATTGTAACATCTTCCATTCCCGGTTCTGAGGTTCTCAGACATCGCATCACGGCAGATCAACGAGCTAAGACGAAGGTTGGTTTCGAAACGGTGGTTCTGAGTCTCAAGGTACTGTGGAGTCAGCACCTCACGCATGAACTGTAGAGATGAGTAATTGGCTATGTCTGGACTGTTGACTATTCTATGGAAGCATTCAGCGGAAACCGCGAGGCCTAGAAAATCAAGCATCTCCTCAATGTCTTTTGTCTGGATTGTCATCTGCGGCCTTCTTTTGTGTTCCTGCGCAGAAGGTTATCAAGTGAGTACCTTGTGTCGTCATCCTTGTAGGTCCCAGTCTTAACATCCTTATCATCTCCATTTGCGTGGGATTCTGATGGTGCAGGCAAGGCAGATGGCTCTGAGACGAATGAAGCGATTGTGTTGACAACATAGGAATAATTGCATTTCCCAGCNAGGACTGCGGCGTCACAGCACTGCTCAAGTGCCTGACAGCCGTACCGGTCCTTCAACTTTATGATCCCGAAGCAACTTCTGAACGACTGAGCAGGATGTTCGAACCGTTCTATGACCATTCCTATCAGAATCCTTGTCCTCGGACCTACGGCGCCAGCCTTGTGAAGGAAATAAGGAACATTCCAATAACCATAGTCGTTGTACTCCTTTGGCATATCGGAGGGGATGACAACCCATGACTTCGGAGTGTAGCTTCTCCGGTGTTTCCTGATCAGATCGCCCTTCATGTTGTAGACGTTGAGTTCATGTTCCCCGGCTCGGATCTCAAGTTGTTGTTTAAGATACTTCCGAGGCATAGTATAATGGACATTGTCAAAGACAAATGAGAAGTCTTGGCTCACTTTTACTGTCTGCCTTTCCATGTATTCGAATTTTGAGGAAGGCAGCGGTAGAAGCGTATCCTTCTCCTCCGCATTGAACATATCCAGTCTTGAGTAGTCCAGTCCCTGAAAATTGGTCTGGTTCTCCTCATCCATCTTCTCCCAGAGAACCGTATTGAGTTCATCCAGCGAGTAGAATGTCATCGCCGACATGTCGACGAGGATATGCATAGTGATTATCTTCACATGCCCCTCGACCGTTGGCTTCCATCTTGGGGAGTATGTCTTGGCAGGTTGCAGAACAGTCTTATTATGTTCCGCCCAGGCTTGGAAATCCTTATTGAGAATAGGATCAATCCAGTCTTTGTTTTTGTTCACAGCGACCTTACAGTTGTCTGAGGTCGTGGTTTGCGTCACTCCGCCAAAATAAGCCAATGCATTGTTGTTAATCCGTATCCAGTTCTTGATATCACAGTCAACAATACCTTCACAATAGAAGTAATCACTATATGACAACGCTGCTATGAAGATTGTCACCGTCCTAGTGATTGTTGGAATTCGGTTATCATGAAGCAGAAGCGTCTTCCCAGCATAATCAAGCTCCATGTTTATTCCAGGATAATGCGGGATATGGAATGTGATCTTCTTGGCACCCTCCCATTCTGCGTATTTCCTGCAATACTGGCGATAGCTGAATGGTTTTCTACCGTCGACGATTCCGATGGCATTGTATTTCTGCCATAGGTGCTTCAGTGTCTCTCCCTTGTGTGCCAGTGCCCGGTAGAGCGACTCCTCATTGATTGGTCTGTAGAAGCTGTTCTCCGCTGAAACACCAGATTTGCTGTACAGCCTGTCCTCAATGAATTCATTTGTGACTTCCTCTGAGAGTGGCCAGGATAAATCCCCACATTCATTGAAACGCCTAAGGAACTCGTAGACAGATGTTTTACCACAGCCGCAATTCTCGGCGATGGCCCGTTTGCTGAGTCTGTTCACATAGTGAAGACGCAGTACTTTCTTGTAGTCCATAAAGACCTCCATTATTTGATTTCCTTCGTTTGGAAGGTAATCATGATTATAATGGATTTCTTTTCTGTCCGGTTAATATGGCTCTTGATGTCCGGCCATCATGTCCTGTTTTGTCCGCCAATTATGGCCCCAGTGTCCGTTTTCAAGGGCAATCTGCAGCTATCTCTCTTCCAGACATGTGCAGAGCATAGCTCTTGATAATGATGTCCTTGTAATCAAGCATTCATTATCCTCCTAAAACAATGATTTGCCATNCTACGAATGGTTTCTCACCATTATCAGGATTCTCACTTTCATCATCAATTTTGGTTGGCCGCTACGCTTCGCATTCCGGCCGTTGGCCTCCGCATTTGTGACCGCTTAGCTTCGCCGTATGCACCTTAGGATTTCTCGATATTGGGTCATTTCGACCTCCTCAGAATGGATTTGCACCAAGGTGCATACATCCATTCTAAGGCTGGTGATTCCCATCCCGGAATTATGATTTCCGTCTATCGGTAGAGTGATTTCCTATGACCGGACTGGTGCTGTAAACATGCCCGGAATACTCATGCGACCTGTTTGAACTTCAAGATCCTGATATCGCGAGAAGAAAATGGAACGACTGGTTTGAGTCAGCCAAGGCAAGCGGGATCCCTGCCCTGGTGAAGTTTGCGGAGCTGAAAGAAAAGCGCCTGGAAGGTCTGGCGGCACATGCCAGACACAGCATAACGACTGGAAAGCTGGAAGGTGCCTAGAACGCTTCGACTGCACGCGAAAAACGCTAACGGCTGCATGATTAATCTCGGAACACCTGCATGACAAAATCGCTATGACTGCATGACTCTGGTATCATCAAATGCCGGAGGTGTAATTATGCAAGATTACAACACTATCATCGGAACAATAGAGTTCCGAGTACAAGGGCTGCCGTACAGCATCATTGAGCAGCGATTCAAGATTGGCTCCGGAACAGCGCAGAGAATCATGAAGCTATACAGCAGTTTTGGCTTCACGGCTGATGAATTGAAGGCCAAGGGCCCGACCGCCGTAGAGGATCTGTTCTATCCAAAGGACCAGATGAGACGAAAGGATGCCCCTATGCCCGATTTTGAGGAATGCCACAGGCGCATGAGCATCGCAGGCAGCAGGACGAATCTGACATTCCTGTGGATTGACTACAAAAAGGAGCATCCCGATGGGTATCAGCTGACGCAGTTCACTGAGTACTACAACAGATATGTCAAGGAAAACTACGGCGATGACGATGTCACAATGGCTGTCGAAAGGGTTCCAGGCGAGAAGATGTATATCGACTGGGTTGGAGACCAGCCCGAGCTGCTTGTTGACTCAATGACTGGTGAGATTCGCAAAATTCATGTGTTCACGACCACATTGGGGTATTCCAGCCTTGTCTTTGCGGAATGCTTCACTGATGAGAAACTGGACAAGTTCATCAAGGGTGTGGTCGATGCCATCGAATACTATGGTGGCGTCACCACTTGTTTCATTCCAGACAATCTCCGGGCCGCAATCACAAGGCACGACAGGGACATCCTCTCCATCAACGCCCTTTTCAAGGACCTGGAGAGCTTCTATGGGACCATCGTCCTTCCTCCTCCAGCCCTCAAACCCAGGGGGAAGGCTTCCGTCGAGGCGCATGTCTCCTACCTGGAGACCCATCTGGTGGAGAAGCTCAAGGAGAGCACATACCATTCGATTGACGAGATCAACCGCGCTGCCATGATCATAATCGATGAGCTGAACGGGAGGACGCACAAGAGAAAGGCCTCGAGGCGTGAGCTTTTCGAGAGATTCGACAAGCCCAGCCTCAAGCCCCTGGGTGGGTCCCGATTCTCACCGTGTAATTACAAGGTTGTCACCAGCATCCCGGACAATTACCACATCGAGTACGATGACCACTACTATTCCGTATCGTACACTCTTCACGGCAAGCCTGCAATTCTCAAGGCGACTTTCGACCGCATCATCATCTGTGACGAGTACAACCGCGTTCTCACTGAGCACAGACGGGCGTATGCGACTTTTCCAAGGTACATAACCAAGGATGAGCACATGCCCAAGGAGCACCTCTACTACAAGACGGCCAACAGCCGAAACGGAAGCTTCTACCGTTCCTGGGCAATGAAATTCGGCGAGAACATGAATACGTTCATCGACCTGCTGCTCAGAAGCCGTGACCATGAGGAGCAGGCCTATAACAGCTGCATGGGCATTCTCCAGACATGCGAGAAGCAGTCCCGCATCCTTGTGGACGAGGCGGCCTCGCTGTGCCTCAGATGCAACACCGTCTACTACACAGGCTTCATGAGGGCTCTCCAGAAGGTCGGGAATGAGGATTCCGTCTCATCAAATGACGATTCCGACGAGGTGGTCAACATCAAGCACAGCAACCTTCGTGGCAAGGAAAGCTATAGGTAGGTGCAGGCATGGATATTGATTACTCCAAGATGACCATAAGGCAGATAGAGATCTGCAACAGGCTCCGCAAGCTCAGGCTCTCGGCGATGGCCAACGAGCTGGCCATGCAGTTTTCCAATCCGAATACCGAGCTTACACCATTCATTGACCGCATTGATGCCATTGTGGGCTCCGAAACCCAACTCCGAGCTGACAACAAGTTCCAGAAGCTCCTGCGCAATGCGACGCTCAAGTATCCAAGTGCCTCTTTCGATGAGCGGCTTAGGCGTCCAGACAGGATGATCGACCTTCAGTTCATAGACCGTCTCTGTGAATGTTCGTGGGTGAGGGATGCGAAAATCCTCTCCATAACCGGCGCCACCGGCACCGGCAAGTCGCACATCGCCTGCGCGCTTGGCATCTGCGCCATGCAGAAAGGCTACACTGTAAAGTACTTCTTCACATCTACCCTCATAAATGAGCTGATGAAGGCATCGGCAACAAACACGATTGTGGAATACCTCAACTGGGTTTGTGCCTTTGACCTGTTGATCATCGATGATTTCGGCTATTCCGATGAGGGGCAGACCAAGAAGAAACCACTGAACTACCATCGCCTGTTCCAGATTCTGAATACAACTGAGAAGCATAAGGCTACCATCATAGCCGCCCAGATACCTAGGCCGGATTGGTATGACCTTTTCAGAAATGATACTTATGCTGATGCTTGCATGGATAGGATTGTCAAGGGCAACCTGCTACTCGAGCTCACAGGCGCTAGCCAGCGCGGTTAGCATCTTGTGCAGTTTATGCCGGTACGGTCATGCCGCGCAAGCGGTATGGCCGTGCAATTGAAGCGGTCCAAGCACTGGAAGGCTTCAACAACAAGATAAAGGTAGCCAAGCGCATAGGCTACGGCTACCGTGATGAACATTATTTCTTCACATTGATAAGGTACATGGCAATCCCATCTGTCAGAGGTTCATCCCACAGAAATCCGTGAAGAGCTACTTTTTTTGGGGGGATGGCAGGAATCCCTTTCAAGCAAGAGCGAGACTCCCGGTCATATCTCTTCCTTGCAGAAACCGTACTTCTTCATCTGGTGTGGTTTGTAACGTCAATTGCTTTCGTTTTGAGACATAACATTTGCAAAGGAATGCTCGAGATGATCTCTCATAGCACAACCAGCAATATCTGGATTATGAGTACGCAAAGCCTCAAGAATCAATCTATGTCGATGTATTCCGTCTTCATTTCCACCAGATTTCTGAATACCCTTTTTAATAAAGTCTCTTAAAACATCAACCATTGATTCAATCATCAATGATAATAATCTGTTGCCACTAAATTGTCCTAACAACACATGGAATTCAATATCTTTTTCCATTCTCACAGGGAGGTTATACATGTTTTCTTCCATGCTGTCGACTTCCTTTGATAAAACAAGAAGCTCTTCTTCTGTTATTCTTTCAGCAGCTGCTTTGATTGCTGAGATTTCAAGGATCAAACGCATTTGATAGACTTCTTCATCACTTATCTTATCCATCTTAATAATGCGTAAGAGAAGGCTTGCAATATTACTAGCTGTTGGCTTAGTAACAAATGAGCCCCCTCCAATTTTGCTTTGAACCAAACCCCTAGCCGATAATAGTTTAAGAGCTTCCCTGATAATGGTCCTAGAAACACCAAATTGCTCACACAATTCCTGTTCTGACGGAAGCTTCTCTCGGTATAAGTCTTCTTTTATGATAGCTTCTTCTATTGAAGTCGCGATCTGTTCAGTCATGGTCAATCTGGTTACTTTAGGACCTAAATTCATATCAATTCCTCTTCTCTGAACCATTCTACCAATTTTTTAGGACTTATTATAGCAAAATACGCGCTCTAAAGTATTTAATGTTGATTTTGCCCCATTCACTATATAATCAGTATCCGCTGCAATTGATATCATATCAACATTGCGCCGCTTGTAACGCATCATTTCTTCAGCTCCACAAGCACCAAAGGAAACGCCTGTTTTTTTCCCAGCTTTATGGGTTCTTTCGAAGAAGTCATCAACTACTTTTTCCACTTCAGGATGGTGCCAATCACCCATATGCCCCATTGAAGCAGCGAGATCACAAGGTCCTAGAATCATTACATCCAAGTCCTTTATAGTCAGTATTTTGTCCAAATCTTTATAAGCCTCAATGTTTTCGAACTGAAGTAGTTTTAAAACACTATCGGCATTTTTTAAATAAGAATCCAAAGTCATCGTTGTCCCAAATCTCATAGCACGCCGTGGGCCGTAACCTCTATTACCTTTTGGCGGATACATACAAGAACGAACAGCCTCAACCGCTTGCTCATAAGAATTTACTTGAGGGAAAACTATCCCATCAGGTCCCATTTCAAGAATTGGCTTCGCCAGCACTTGAGAAACCTCTGGCACCCGAACTATCGCAGAAACGCCAGTTGCCCTGCATGCAATAAGATGATTTTGCAGACATTCAAGATTAATTGAAGTATGTTCCGTATCAATCCATAAATAGTCGAATCCGACATCACCCATCATTTCTGTAATGGCTGGGTCATTTAAAGAAATATGAGAACCAAGAGCTGTAACTCCTGATTTCAATTTATCGCTTAATATACTCATAAACCAAGTCTTATCCTCCATATTTGTTCTGAATTAAATAAAGCATCAATATCATGAATTGCATTTTCATGAAGCATTGATGTGTTTTTTGATCTTATGATTGTGTTCATCCGAACGCCGTATTTGTTATGAAAATATATAGCACTAACAGGGTAGGCTCTTGCTTCAATCAGTCTTTTTACAGCTTTACAATCAATTCTTCCACTACCAGAAAAAGGAGTAATCATGGTAGTTCAGCAACCAAAAAACTCATTCTTATCCATGTAAGTCTTTTAAAATTTTTAAAACTCGCTTGGAACCATTAATGATATAACAAGTTTCTGAACCACAAGAAATAACATTAATACCCATATCATGCCAGTATGTAATCAGCTCTTTGTCTTCCGTAATAAGAGAAATGCCTATAGATTTACCTGCATCATTACAGATTTTTGATGCTTTCCGAATTAAATCACCTGTAGGTTTCTCATATATCTTAAACAACTGTCCAATAGAACCAGACATATCACAAGGACCAATCATAAAACAATCGACCCAAGGATTTTTTACCATTTCTGGTAGATTATCAACCGCTGTTTTCGATTCAATTTGTACGCATCTAATTAATTCCTCTTTTACAACATGGTTAATATAGTACTCTTGATCCATCAGAGCATAGTTGACCGCTCTAATCGGCCCAAAACCTCTATTTCCCTCTGGTGGATATAACGTTGAGCGCATCGCTAAATCAAGCTCCTCAACCGTATTAATTGTCGGGAAGAGTATTCCATTGGGTCCCATATCAAGAACTCTTTTCACCATAATAGGATCATTCCATGGTATTCTAACAATACTATCAGTACCACCAGCTTTTGCAGCGATAAGATGATTCATTAAAACTTGATGATCAGTTGGGGTATGCTCCATATCAATCCAAATAAAATCAAAACCCATTGAAGCAACTAACTCGGTAATACATGGGTCAGACATCTGAATATGAGTCCCTGTTACAGGACAACATTTTCTCATCTTTTCCTTTGTTTTTTGCATATTATTTTTCCCGTAGAAAAAGGATTGGCGGAAAAAAAATTTCCGCCATACTTCGAACCAATTATAATGTTTGAATGTAATCCCAATCCTCAATATAAGGCTTAATGTAAGGAACTGTTGCTTCTTTAATTGTGTTATCCGGTTCAATAATCTTCACGTTATATTGTTTCAAGGTTTCAGAAAGTGTTTTTTCCTCTTGCAGGTTTTGTGTATTGAATTTTGCAATTGCCTTATCTACAGCTTCTTGTACCACTTCCTGATCATGTTTACTCATAGCATTCCATGCCTTAAGGTTCATAAAAACCATGTTAGGACAGATAATATGATTCGTCTTAATTACGTACTTGATGACTTCATAAAATTTTTGTGCGTTGAATGTTGGAAGAGGGTTTTCCTGTCCATCAACTACACCTTGTTGAAGTGCGAGATATAATTCTCCTAAGGCCATTGGTGTTGCAGCTGCGCCCCATGATTCAACCATTTTTACATATAATGCAGCCGCAGGAACGCGAATCTTCATACCAGACAAGTCCTTAAGTGTATAAACGGGCTTATTTGTGGTTAATTGTCTTGTCCCATAATAAAAGGTTCCAATAATTTTAACATCAGAAGCTTCAAAGAGTTTATTTAAAACCTCTTTGTATTTACCGTTTAATGCTCTCTGCATATGATCAACATCCTTCCATAAGTAAGGAGCTTCTACTTGTGCAGCCTTCGGAACCCAAGCCTGGAATTGCGCAGGACCTTCAGTGATAATATCAACTATCCCTTCTTTGACACCTTCAACAAGTTCGCTAGAATTGCCAAGTGTACTGTTGGGAAATGCAGAGATATGGATTCCCGTTGCCTTTGCATTGATTTCTTCAATTGCACCCTTCATTATGATTGAAGTTACAGGTTGCTCAGGAGTATGGACAGAACCCCATCTAAGCTCTTTTTTCGCGTTTTCCTGTTGAGCTTGAGAATAAATCATGCTCACAGATCCGAGAACAACTAGCAAAACTACCATTAGTTTTCTCATCAAACTTCCTCCATTTTTATACATATGCTTAAAGCATATTTTCAATTAATTAACTTAGGCTCCATACACGAGTCTGGGTAACCACAAGGTTATTTGTGGAATAAAAGTAACTAAAATGAGCGTTATTCCTAGCGGAATCAGGAAAGGCATTGTTGCTTTCATAACTTTGGGAAATGGAACTTTGGATACATTGGAAATTACAAAAAGCACGACTCCCACTGGTGGTGTAACTACACCAATCATTAAGTTCAGAATCATTATCAAACAAGCTTGTGTTTGGTCTACTCCTGCAAGAACCATTGCAGGTATCAGAATAGGAGCCAAAATCAGTATGGCTGCGGTTCCCTCCATAAAACAACCAACAAACAATAAGAACAGGTTGATCACAATCAATAACACAACCTTGTTGTTTATTCCTGCCAACAACAAAGAAATATGCTGGGGTATTTGAGCTATTGATAAGCAATATCCAAAAATGTTTGCGGTCATAACGATTGACAAAACAACACCTGTTGTTTCTATTGTTTGAAGAATTACGTTTGGGATATCCTTTAATTTTAAATCTTTATAAGCAAGTAACCCAATTATCAAAGCATAAGCAGCTGCAATAATAGCAGCCTCTGTAGAAGTTACAACGCCGGTATAAATTGAGAGAAAGAGAATTATTGGAGCCATTAAAGCTAAGAAAGCTTCTTTAAAGGCTTTCCAGACATTTTTTAAAGTAGGTCTTGGATTTCTTGGATAATGTCTCTTTATTGCATAAACGGCAACCATAATACATTCAGCAATAGTCATAAGTACTCCAGGAACGACACCTCCAACAAAGAGCCTTCCAATTGAAGCACCTACAGTTACTGCAAGAATTACCATTGGCAGAGATGGTGGAATAATTGGGCCAAGAACTGAAGATGCAGCTGAACAGGCACAAGCAAATTCAGGCTCATATCCAACGCCTCTCATTGCTTCAATTTCAATATTTCCAAGCCCACCAGCATCAGCAACTGCCGTACCACTCATACCTGCGAATAAAGCTGAACCAATGATATTCGCATGAGCCATTCCGCCTGGTACTGTACCAACTATAGTATTAGCAAAATTAAACATTTTGCGAGTGATACCACTTGTATTCATAATGTTACCCATTAAGATAAAAAAAGGTGCTGCAATCATGGTAAATGAATTTGCGGCTCCAGTCATTTTCTGGATAGCGACTATGGGTTTAAGTCCAGTCATAAAGATAAACAAGAATGATGTTAACCCCAAATTTACAAAGAGAGGTAATCCTGTAAAAAGTAAAACTATGAATAATATAAATACTATTGTCATTTTTCTAACCCTATACTGTCATCACCATAATATTTGGGACCTTTTTTAATTACTTCCACTAATTGCGTGCCTTCATAAAAACTTATTATCAAGTTACTGATAGGTCCTATAACATATACAATTGCGTAGTTAAGAGGAAATGATACAGCTGTTCTCTTAGAACCAATTGCTGTCATTTTTAATCCGTAATAGATCATTAAAAAACAAAATAGAATGCAAAGAATATGATTGAAAATCTGGATATATTTTTGAACGCTCAATGGGAATTTATTGATGAGAGCGGTAATTCTAATATGAGAATCCTTTCTTTCTGCAATTGCCCATCCAAGATAGCAAATCCATACATATAAAATGTTGATTGCTTCTTCAGACCATGTTAATGGATTATTGAGAACGAACCTCCATATTACTTGCATTAATCCAAATAAAAATAAAACACAGAACATGAAAACTGCCATGTAATCAATAGCTTTCTCTGATATGGTTTTCACTTTTGTAACGAGATGTTCCATATAACCAACATGACTTGTTTGTGTCATTATTACCTCCTGTTTAATAGTATTTAAGCATGGGAATAGTCATACGTCAACAAATTTCTGTCATACAAGTATACAGGACAAAACGTAAAGAGAAATGCATCCTAATTGACTCTCGGGTTTCTTCTTCATCATCCATCACGCTTTCAGCAGAGAGGGGTATGATGGAAGCTTTCTTGAAAGATCGTCCATCCAGTTCTGGACCTCCCTGACCCTTTTCTTTCTGATAATTCTGCTGAATTCACCACGGTACCTCTGCTGAAAAAGATGCTATTCTAGACATGGGTGCATGAGCTGAAGCGCTACATCTGCATGACAGCGTGTAAACACCTAAAAAGGTAGTTGTTTTTTCCCTATTATGGGAGCGATGAGGAAAAGGGATACTTACAACCGTCTCACCATCGAATCCACCTTCTTGCCAACCACAACGACAAGAAAACCACCCGGGGTAGATTGGAAATGCCCCGGATAGGCAATACCAAGGACATGAGGAGGGCAGGAAGCTTAAAAGCAGGGATCTGGATTGAAAGACGATGAACAAGGAATTCCAAACACCAAGCCGACAGAGAAAGCGGCTTCTCCCGGCAAAGAGGATGATGCATCAGTATATGGCAAGATGCCGGCACATCCACCTCATAAAGGCGGACCGACAGGGAATCCCATCGGCCCTAGGTTGATCAGTCGGAGGTGCCACGTTCCTTCTTGTCCCGCCGTATCGCCTCGAATGGCTTGTCGGAGATCACGCCATCAGGCGAGGAGCGGTACTCCCGGACCGCTTCACTCATCGTGCGGAAGTTGAGCGTCGTGCCCTTTCTGTCAGGGACGTAATCCACTGCACGGTCGGGTACGATGCCATAGCGGGATGCGGTCTCCACCGCATCGATGTTGGCTCCAAGAAAAATGAATTCCCATCCCTGGCATGTCCGTTCCCGCGTGATCATCGTCTTCACCATGTCCGAGGTGAAATGACTGCTTGCGTTTTCCTCTCCATCGGTGATGATGACGAACATCACTTTATCCGCACGGTATTCCTCGGCCGTGTTCTTCTGGATGGCTGTGATCTTCTGTACGGTCTCTCCGATGGCATCCAGCAACGCCGTATTGCCTCCGACCTCATATTCCTTGTCCGTAATCGGCCTGACGGCACGGATATCCAGGTGGTCGTGGAGTATCTGGCTCCTTGTCGAGAACAGGACGGTGGTGATGCGGCATTCGCCCTCAATCGCCTTCTGCTTCTCAAGCAGGGAGTTGAAACCACCGATGGTGTCCTTCTCCAGTCCTGCCATGGAACCGCTCTTGTCTAGAATGAACACAAGCTCCGTCATATTGTTTCTCATGCATGTACCTTCCTTTGTCGTGATGGCAACACGATAGCAAATGAGGAAGGCATGCAGGTCGCTTCCAAAGCGACATCAGAGACCAAGCAACGGTTGGTCGTAGGCAAAGAGCACTTCGTTGATCTCGAACACGTCATAGCGCCTGTTGACGATGAAGTACTCGATGATGACGTCGGATTTCTGGCTGTGGGAGAGGGCATAGCCTGCACGTTCCAGAAGGTCGTCCGTCTCGTCCAGCGTCAGCTGGAGCGCCACAGCCAGTGCGAGGATGGTGCGTTTCCCGGGCATGTACCCTTTTCCCGTCCGGATCTTGGAGAACAGCTTCCGGTCAATGTTGGCTTTCTTGTAGACTTCCACGTCCGTCATTCCCTTCTCAGCGATCAGGCGCAACAATGCGCAGGAGAAGGGTTCGTCGAGGTTGTCGACCATCTCCTCGATGCTTTTTTCCTCCCGAAGAGAAGACTGATACCTCTTATTCAGGGCATCCGACTCCATCACTATGTTGCGTGGGATGCCCGCAGGGAATGCGGCATAATGCCCGCCAATGTAGGCATTCACCTTCTCCAGCAGTTTCTCGCTGACGATGAAGGAGGAGGCGTCGAACACGACCAGGTACACGTCCATGTCATGATCCTGAAGATATCCCTTGATCGCCTGCAGGGCCACACGCAGCGCTTCTTCCTTCGGGTAACCGTAGATGCCGCTGGAGATGAGCGGGAAAGCAATGCTCTCCAGTCCGTTTTCCGTTGCGAGGCGGAGGGATTCGGTGTAGGAGGATGTGAGGAGCTTCTCGTTCTGCCCTGCATCCCAGCGGCTGTAGACGGGGCCTGCCGCATGAATCACATGCCTCGCCTTCAGGCAGAATCCCGGAGTGATGGCCGCCTCTCCCGTCTTGATGGGAGCTACCTTGGCGCAGGCTTCCTGCATATCTTGTACCCCCGCCGCATTGAAGATGGCGCCACAGACGCCTCCTCCCATGGCCAGATCGGTGTTCGCGGCGTTGACGATGGCATCAACGTCCATCTGCGTGATGTCCCCATGGATGATGGCAAACGGCATTTCCTTTCCCCTTTCCCTCCCATGGTAGCCTGCTTTCGCTCGGAACGCCAGCACTCCCCGGTCCCTCAACAATCCTGATTGACCATGGGAAGGCCGAACCTCTAGATGAGCGTCCAGATGTCAACAAGAAATTCATGCTCCCTTGCGTACTGTTTGTTACAATGAGCATTTCATGAAATTCATGAATATTATTCCGAATTAAGAACTTCATTTTGGATTAGTATTGCTTATCGCAATCAAAAAGGAACAGGAATCCCCAGATTGACGGGTTTTTCCCCCATTTCCATCGCCATCCTCACCGATGTACAAGCGAAGAAGTTGCAGAACACGGTGGACAACCTCTCCGATGCGTTCTCCAAGGTCAACAACAAGACATCCGAGATGTTGTTTTCCCAAGACAAGGCATTCTGGGACGGCATCCTCTCCGACCCCCTCCTCTCCGACTACCATTACGAGTTGACCGTCCTGGAATCAGAGAAGGAGCATACGCTGACGGCGAAGGAAGAGGATGCGTTGCGACCCCTGCAAAACGCCATTGACGGGTTCATGAACATCCACGACACCTACCTGTACGGCGTGATGGAATACCCCAAGGTGAAGGATCCCGAGGGGAACATGGTCGAGGCGAATCTTGCCAACAGACTGGCGGCGATGACCAACCGGGACAGGGAATACCGGGAGACCTTCGCCAATGCGTTCTACACGCCCTTCCAGAAGAGCGCCCCCTTCTTCGCCGCGAACATTTCCTCGTACTTCAAGGCGGAAGAAGCGAATTCAAAACTCCATGGCTGGAAGAGCACCTTTGAAAAGACACTTGCCCCTCTTGGCTTCAACGCCACCTTGAGGAGAACAGCATGTCCGAGACGCAGTTTCTTGACTTCTTGCCGCAAGGCCTCTGCATCTCTCTTGAGGCTGCCAATCTCTTCAGAAGGCTCTGTATCTTTCTCCATATCATAATCCTCGCCAAGGAATCGGTTCTTCCAGGAGTATAGTGCAGACCGTCATAGAATTTGACGGCGGCTTCCTTTTGTCCTTCGGTGTATTGGCTGTTTCCTGTCATTCCATGCTCAGGCTTATGACCGTATCTGTTATCTCGATACTTATAGAACCACTTTCTGGGTGTTCATCTATTGGGATAGCCCGGTTCTCTCATTTCCCTTTATGTCTCAGTTTACCCAAAACCTTTAGAATATACCCCCGACTCCCGTCAACTGCTGATAAGTTCCCGAATGCGAAGATGAGATGGAATTTCTTCTTCAGTAGTCCTTCGATACCAGATGCCAGCAAAGAAAACTAGATGGAGTACTTAGGATACAGGAGGCCATTTTCCCTTGCCTTTTGTATTGCTTCTGTTTTGTTATGTGCCCTCAGTTTTTTATAGATGTTCTGGACATGCTTTTTGGCAGTATCATCACTTACACAGAGGTTTAATGCTATTTGCTTAATGGTAAACCCCTGAGAAAGTAGCTGGAGGACGTCCTTCTCTCTTGTAGATAAATCAGAAAAAACCACCGAGGATTGAGAAGTGGTGTTTTTATAGGCTTTGGCTAAATCTATAATTGTTTCTACAAAGGTTTTCATATTGCCCTCTAGCGACTCTACATTTGGCAAAAGAGCTAAGACATCGGGAAGTTCAGCAAAAAGCAAGACGAGGAAATCTGGCAAGGCCTCTTCTAAGGCCTTAAGAATTAGGTTTTTACCACTGGAAGAATAGAGTTTCTTCTGGCAAAGAGCCCTAAGAATCAGAGCCTCCACCCTGGCAAGCTGGCAAACATGGGGGATCCTGTTTAAATCCAGACACGCCCTCTCACAACCTGCGGCATTACCAGTTAGCAGCATGGCACGAGCCGATAAAACCTGGGTAACCCCAAGACCTGCCAACATGAAGAGCTGGCTTGGATTATTAAGATATGCATATGGGATTTCATCCTTGTGGTTCAAAGCTGTGTTATAAAAACACTCTGAGAGTGAAATTACCTCCCTGAGCATTAAACCGGTAACCCTTCTATGCCCTATATCTTTCTCGGCAAGAGGTAGAATGAAACGTATACTATCAAGAGAGGAAAAAGCATTATCTAATTCACCAAGAAACAACGCCCTACGCATAAGGGTGTAATAGCCACTAGCCATAATGAAGTACTGGCTCTTTTGTTCTGTCGACTCAATGGCTTGTTTGGCATAAATTTGGGCATTGTTAAAATTCCCTCTAAGAATAGCAGCCTCGGCCATTATTAGGCGCTCCGAACCACGGCCAAAACCATTGCATATCAGTTCATAGGGGTTGTTCTGGCACCTTTCAACAGCGGCATCCAAACCACCGGAGGACATAAATTCACTTTGGCACAACATGGGAAGACCAAAGGTAAAGGGATCACAAGGTTGAAGGATTTCTGATTCTCTCCCTCCAAGGAACAGAGACGCTTCAACGAGGGAGTCGTTAGATACATCATCCGATGTAAAACCAACGACCCTTGAAATAACCTCAAGCTCCCCTTTGACAATATTCCATTCTTCCTGGGTTATTCTCTCATTACCGTAAGTTCCCCAAAAATAGTTCTTCATCTTTTCCTGGATATGCCTACCCAAAGCCATATAGGCACGGTTCCCAGACAAAAGCATGAAAAAGACCATGTGTAGGTAGGGGAATGGATAAATAATGCAATAGTCTTCTGGAAGTTTTGAAACCATCTTACAGATTGCTTCAATATCATAGTAGTTTGGACTTGTTTGGTTGGAGTGATTAATCAAGGACAAATATTCCTCAATACATCCCGCCTTTTCCATAAACTTCACGGTAAAGCCACTGCTATACTGTGAACCCTGTTTTAAAAGCCAAAGTCCTGCACGCCTATACACCTCTTTCTCGTAATCATCATAGGTATAATGTGATAAAAGATAATCATGAAAAAGACGGTGAAAAGAATACAGCCCGCCATCGTCTGTTATAAATGCATTTTCATTAACAAGACCCTGAATAATACCCCGTATTCTCCTATTACCAAGGGCTATCTCGGCCTCGACCGACTTGTCTCTCTTGTGCTTCGAGAACTGCTCATCCGCGGTCATTCCGACGGGTTTGAGAATCTCTCCGAACAGGCCCTGTCCACCACCCCAGGTGATGCTCTGGACCTGCTGTGGAAGCAGCATGGATCCATCGCGCTGGTTGATGTAATAGGTGGCCCTGCGCCCGGCTTCCATCACCAGGGAGGTCAGCAAGGTTCCCCTGCCGGTGATACCAGTATTCCCGAAAACGGCCGTCTTGAGATCGCTGTTGTCAGATATGGCAGCAAGGAACTTGATCCTTATGTCGTGGGTGTCGGCTGTGTACTCTTCGTTGAGGCTCCAGGGAGTGAGGATGTTGTTGTAGAAGTCACGGATCTTGGCTTCGGAGCTGACAAGCTTCGAGATGTTCTCGATATCGCCATTCCGATAGATCGATATGGCTTTGTCGATGGCCCTGCCTGTGGATGTCGTAAGCTGGAGCTTGAGCCTTGCGTCGGACAATGACATATCCTTCTTGAGCTTCGCATATCTTTCCTGGTCGACAAGCCCTATTCCGGCTACAAAGTTCTTGAAGGAATCCTGCGTCTTCTCAACTTCTCCAGTCTGGAACATCGAGTATACGAACTTCTGTGCAAACTTGTCGTTCAGATTCTTGAGAGGCGTCGTCCTCATGGTCTGCTTCTTTTCCTCGGAAAGGCCAGTCGCCCAATCGATCATGGATTCCGTGGCTATCTGGTCTCCGTATGTGGCCATGATATGGATGATGGATCCTGCGAGAGTAAGATTCGAATTCCACTCACACTGTGCGGATATGGCCGCGATAATGGCGGAGGTCTGGCCGATGCTGAGATTGTACTTCTCACTCATGGACCAGGCCAGCGCATGGGCCATGTCGTACCATTCGGACGCGAACGCCTTGTTGAGATCCGGTACCATATCGTAGACGGCGACCACATTTCCAGCCATCCAGTCGACTACCCTGTTGAGGTATGAGAGGTCCGATTCGGTGGCTTTCTGGGTGAACGGGATCGGGGTGTTGTTCGGCTTGATATAAGTCGGAGAATCGCCCTTCTTCTGGATCTTGACCAGTATCTTATCATCACCCTGGAGCCAGCGGACCATGTTGTGCGTATCCTCTTCGCCCATGTTGATTATGGACTGGAGGCTGTGTGTCGTAGGCTTGATGCCGTGGCCGGTTTCCTCCCAGGTTCCCTTGACGGTCGTGTCTGTGCGGGTGCCGATCTTGTATTGCTCGCAATGTGTTTTATGGTCCTGAAGCTTTTGATAAGCCAGGACATCTTCGGTGATGCCGCGTCTTTCTCTGATTTCAGCTGAAGGGTTTTTTAAGTCTTCTAGTTCTTTTTGGACTTCGGGAATGTTACGATACCGGTCTTCGGATCCCGGAATCTCGAAAAGTCCATTTGGTGGAGCGATCCCGTATCTTTCTGAGTACTGGAATCTGATGGCCCGCAGGCGAGGGGCGTAGAGAATCTCACTGGCTCTTTGAAGAGCGGATGATCCGGTTTCAGCAATCCAACGTGTGTAACCTTGACCATCGAAATCCTCCTCGTATTCATTACCGACATATTCAGACCAATGCCTGAATCTGCCGACATTTATATTATAACCGGCATCAGAGTATTTATCAATCTTTTTTATTTTTTCTCCGAGTAAATCGCAAGCACTCTCGACCACATCAAAGAACGCCTGATTATCTATGCCTCCGAAAGAGAAGTTGCAAATGCATGCACCTGTGGAAATGTTATCAATTTCGAGAGATTCTACATCAATGCCTTTCTCCCGGGCCTTCTCTTCGATGCATTCGGCCAAGAGTTTTGTTTCTGCCTAATCAAGCCGTTGAGAAACTCCGTCTTTTTCTATTCTCAAAAACACAGCATCCGCTTCGGATTCGGAGTTGGCCGCGAATTGATAATTGATTCCTACGCCCTGCTGTACATACAGTTTACCGACTATGGCAGCCAGCTGTTTTAGCGCCAGAGTATCTTTCTCGGAGATTGTCAGCAAACCGTCTTCTCCGGTAACCGGAGTGATCTCAAACTCAAATCTGAATCCAGGGTTCGATTCGCCTTCCCAATAACCGGCGGTCTCATAGTATCCTGCAGGCTTAAGGCCCAGCTTCTCGGCAATGACATATATTGACCCGTCATCGGCCAGAGCTTTGATGTATTCATTCATCAGGAGCTGTTAAGCCGTCTTTGGGAGTTTTACATAATCGGGCCAGAAGTTGATATGTGTTGTCGGAGCGGCCTCCCGGGACAAATGCACACTGGCCTTGTCTCTTCCGTCGAACTGCACAGGAGTGTATGGGATCACAGGATCTTCATCGGTGAGTTTGTAGAGCACCGTTTCTCCGGTGAAGTTGCGGATCTGGTCCTTCCTCGGCACGTCCTCGGTATCGGAGAGCAAGATGTTGCGCATCTCCTCCCATGTCTTCTCTCCGCTTCCCACCATCTCGTGACGCTTCTCCACGTTCCTTGCGGCGACCTCTCCCTGTACTCTCCTGTACATCGGCGTGTCCGAATCGGAACCGACGGAGGCATTTCAACAGACTGCTTCCTACCTTCTTTCTTAATCGTCTGATGGATTCCAGCATTCTTCAAATACTTATGCTTATTTCCATTGGTAATGGTGGAGTTATTGGGATTGCTTTTGGATGTATCTGATTCATTGAGCTAGGCAGGACCGTATCATCGAGAAGTATTAAGACTCCGCAAGATATCTTGGATAAAAGAGGGCATTTCTGTTTCCTTAAGGGCTACAATACCTTGTTGTTTTCCGGACAGGAATAAATGAACCTGAGTATAAAACTGCACTGGATAATCATACTTTCTAACAACGTATTGAAGCATTATTACAAATTTATCACAAATATAATATTTATTAATCGTTTTATACGGGTAATTTTTGAGAAAAGTTTGTATGATTTCATAATCGTAATTGTGTTTTCTTTACGATTGCGGTAGACTATCCTATAATTGTCAAAAAGAAGGACATGGTATGGACAAAGAGATAGAAGCGAAAATCGTTGAGCGGATCATCAAGGATGAACAGCTGAAGAAACAGGTTATGGCGATGGACGCGAAAGCAGCGCAACTGTACCTCTCCAAACAAGGATTGAAAAACATCAGCGAAGAAGAGGCCGGAAAACTGCTTGAAAAGATGAAGAGTTTTCTTTCGGATGGCACCCTCAGTGAGGATGAGCTGGATTGTATTGCCGGAGGAGTATTTACTCTTCGAGATGGAATGCGTCAGTATGCCTGCTGAGGCTTTTGATGAAAGCGGAGATCGGGTTGACAATTCCTTCCTCCAATAACCAAATACCTGTTTCTCTCTTTTCCATCACCATTCAGGACATGTTCTGGCAAAACGCCCCGTTTGAAAGTCATATACTATCGTAATAGCTCAGAATGAGGAATTGCGTTACCCATATAATTGATTAAAAATGCACGCTAGGACCATGCAAGGGAACCACCGGCCTGGCATTGGTTCTTTTGCATGGGACTTGGAATACCTACAGGCCACTGGTTCCTGATAAAAAGCATTCTTTCATCAAACAATACGGAAAGAATGCAAGTTGGAGAAAGAGTCACTTTCTCAGTGCATTGCTTTCTTCTGTTTCTGTTTTCTCATGGCATTCTGCCGGAACTTTGTTCCTGAGAGAAACGTCATGACGATGACGATAACCAGAAGCAAGGCTACAGGTCGGGTTACAAACGGCTTCAAGCTTCCCTGAGAAACCATCAGTCCCCTTCTGAGATTGGAATCAGACATACTTCCCAGAATCACTCCGATGACAAGAGGGGCGACCGGGAATCCATGCTTGTTCAAGTAAGAGACGATGATGCCCATCGGAATCATCAGATATAAGTTGAACACCTTCAATCCAAGCGCATAGGAACCAATGAGACACAAGACGCAGACGATGGGCATGAAGATGGACGAGGGAATCTCCAGAAGCCTGATTACCGGTTGTTTCTGGGATTATCCGCTAGTGGAGTTGTCAGGAAAGACCTTGGGGATCATCGGTTTTGGGCGCATCGGGCACAGGACTGGAGAGATTGCATAGGCATTGGGCATGCATGTCATCGCATGCGATTCCTTCCATAATTCTGCCTTCGAAAAAGAAGGTTTCCAATATGTGCCTTATGACCAGCTGTTTGCCCAGAGCGATGTGATTGCACTGCATTGCCCGCTTTTCCCGGAAACGAAAGGCATCATCAACAAAAGCAACATCGCAAAGATGAAGGATGGCGTGATGATCATCAACAACAGCAGAGGTTTGCTCATCAACGAGGAGGATCTCAGCCAAGCCCTTGCTTCGGGAAAAGTCGCTGGAGCCACTGTTGACGTGGTCTCCACCGAACCAATCACCAAGGAGAACCCGTTGCTCGGGGCAAAAAACTGCATCATCACGCCACACATCAGCTGGGCACCTAAGGAAAGTAGGGCGCGAATCATGGAAGCCAGCGTGGAAAACCTGAAGGCTTTTGCCGATGGAAATCCCATCAACGTCGTAAACCGTTGATCACGTCCCCGATGAAGGCATGTTTTTGAAACTACAAGCGTTTCGGACAGGGAATTCCTCCCATTGGGGGGCTGTCGAAAACTTGGACCAAAAAGAAAAAGTTGCACATGTACCTGTTTGAACAAAGGAAAGAGGCGGCAGCGCTTTACTACAAATACTAGGGAAAAGAAGAGCATGGCCCTTTGCGGAGGCGTCCATGGGCGAAACGCCAGTCGCTCGTCCCGTGTTGGGTAGATGGCCGTAGGGGAAGATCCTTCGATCATCACCTTGGCGTGTTGCTCGTCGGTGACCAACATCCCCCACTGGCTGAAGGGGGATGTTGGTAATGGCGCCGATAATGCTTTTGCGCTCACAACTGTCTGAGACGAAAATGGAAGACGCGCTACGCACACCCTGCTGATGCCCAGATCCTCCGCCTTCTTCCCCCCAGCCCTTTCCCCATCCTTCCGGTCAGCCTACACGCTCCTGGAATAAAGATATCAATTTCATACACTACTCATTCTGTTTTGCTGTTGGTGAATGCTAANCGTTCACCGGTTTCTTTCCTTTCCTTCAGTGACAGGTGTCCTTTCCAGCCCATTGATATCTCCGGCTTGAATGGCGGGTAGATTGCGGGCGATGGCGTCCTTGTCCCAATCCCACCAGTGCAACGCAAGGAGACGTCCGATAGTTTCATCGTCAAAGCGCCTGCGAATAGGCTTCGCCGGTACGCCACCCACAATGGTATAGGGCGGAACGTCTTTGGTCACCACAGCCCGCGCGCCGATGATCGCCCCGTCACCGATAGTAACACCGGAAAGGATGACCGCTTCATAGCCGATCCACACATCATTTCCAACCACAATATCACCCTTGTTGTCCCATGCATCCGTAATGTTTCTCATATCCAGCCCCCATTCCTCAAAAAAGATGGGGAACGTATACGTGGAAAGCGAATACATGGTGTGGTTGGCGCTGGCAAACAGAAACCTCGTGTTGCAGGCAATGGAGCAGAACTTTCCAATCACCAGATGGTCATGGTTGATGGGATAGTGATAAAGCACATTGTTTCGCTGGAAATCGCGGGGATCCCGCTCAAAATCATTGTATATTGTATAATCACCAATCTTGATGTTCGGGTCGGTAATCACGTTTTTTACGTATATGGTTTGCTTATCGTTCGACCTCGGATATATTTTTTCCCCTTGAATCATCTTTCATTCTCCTTTGATACATGTCTGATCCTTCAGACAATTCTGTCTTCTGCAATGCAGCGTTTCACCGCATTCCTGTGTGTTTTGGTTCTTTTTCATTCCGTATCGCAATCAAATAAAAAATGGGGAACGTTTTTTTCATATCCTCCGCCATATCAATACGCTCGTTTGGCATACTTACAGGTATTTCTCCATTATCATACTACGATGAGACATTCCTAAACGCTCATAGAAATGAATCGCATTGTCATTGAATGACCATACGTTAAGTTCCATGACATCCGCACCTCTTGATTTGCATTGCCGCTCCATTTCTTCCATCAGCGCTTTGCCAATCCCTGCTTTTCTCCATTGATCGTCCACACATAAATTCTCTACAAAAGCTACGTTACGTTTCTTGAGTATGGGGTTCATAGATGGAGGCGGAAGGGTTGCCGCACAAAAGCCTATTATTTCAGCATTGTTTTCACAGACTATGGCAATCGTCCTTTCATCTTTTTCCATTGAATCAAAGTATGGTTTCTCAAAAGGGTCAACATCATTAAAAACATCAGGGCGATTTTCAAGATGCAACTTATGTACCTGAAAAACCAATCGCTTTATCCCCATATAATCTTTCTCGGAGATTTTTCTCATCATCATGCGCATTACCTCAATTTTTCGGCTGATTTTGAAATGGTTTCGATCAAATCGAAACGCATATTTCCCTTTTGAGGATCATTTCATTTGGACTGTCACGATATCGGCCTCTTTCGTGTCTTATCCTTTTTTCTGTCAAAAACGTTGCATCGATTTGCTCATGGATCGACAGACAAACCGGAATTTGTCACTCTGCCTTATTCCATCGGGTGGTTTTGGCATAAGCCCTTCTCCGAAAACAATCTGGTAGATCAGACCAGTCTGATTCCATACGCTTTATGAAATGGCGTGTGTCCTCGCAATACCCCAACAGTCCGTACCATTCCGAATGACCAAACCGGAGCTTTCATACCGCCGTCTCCCACAACATTGATGACCACCGCCTGCTTTTTCATCACAAAACAGGTCTTGACGGTGCATCAACGGCGATTTGTCCTCATTGCCGCAAGCGGATCATTTTATTTGCATATGTTTGCGGAAAACAGGGTGGTATGCGTTTTTACCATAGTCTCTTCGCAATTTCCACCGTTACAATCTTGAGCATCGCACCGCCGGACATCACATAAAACCAGATTTCTCTGGCGTGCTGGCTTTTGCTGAAAAGCGTAGCAATCCCCGCGAAAAGGATCAGTGACGCCCCAACGCATCCGATACAATTGGGCAGACTCACAAGTGGGAAAATCCCCGGTGCACAGTTGCCGCAGATCGCATTTTGAATTGTCTTATCCAATCCGTCACGCGCTGCTGCAAAGCAACAAACCAGAAGGCCATAGCATGCAAGGAACAAACTGCGGCGCCCCCAAAACCTGATATCCGCATGATGCCAGACTGTATACCCAATAAAGCACAGCAAGCCCAAAATGAAAAGAGCAGTGACAACCGTGGTTGCATTTCCCCATGAGGATTTCATGACCATACACCTCGATGCTTATGCTTGTGCGCTGTACCAATCCAGCACAGCTTTCAACTGATCAACGCTGACGCGGTTTTCTCCGTGCAACATCATATCCAACATATCTTCTTCAGCAGGTGACCTATCGACCTTCGCCGCCAACTTTTTTCCTGCTGTCTCTACCATAAGGCGCATCATCAGCCTGTAGGCACCATGAAGTTTTTTGAGATCAAAGTTACCTTGCAGATTAAACAACGGCGTTGAAGAGGGAACATTGCTTTTTTGCCGGACAGGTCCAGTGGGGATTTCAGTTATTCCCATGCCTACCGCACAAACCGCCATCGCATGATATCGTTTTGCGGCTTTTTCGTACCCTTTTACCTTCCCTGCCATTACCCAGCCAAGATAGATGATTTTCGTTCCGTCAGGAATGGTATGTTTGGCCTCATCCAAAGAAAAAACCGGAAGGCCAATTTCGTGTCCCAAGAGCTCTGCGTAATGGGCGGTACTTCCTGTATTTGTTGTGTAAACGATTGCTTTCATCCAAATCTCCTTCAAAAAAAAGCTATTATGATCCCAACCAATGCTTCGATGGCAAAAAGGCACAGCGCTGAATTGTTTCCGCAATCCTCTCAGCTGCTCCGGCTCATTGTCACTCTCTTGGTATGGTTTTTTAACCTCGAATCCTTTTGCGTCAATCCCACGCTCAATCTTCCATTGGGTTGGGAACGGAAGAATGGCGGGATTGTATCTGGTGTTGCTCCACGTCTTGGGCAGCTAATCCAACGTCGTCCATCAGCAAGATTACTTATGTTCCCCCGTCTTTCTGAATAATGGATTCCATGCGTTGGGAAAAACGGTCGACATGGTTTTTTAGCGCGGCAACGACCTCCTCCTTATTACTGTCGCCATCGTAAAGGCTATACAGTAGATAGATTGGTCCGTAGAACTCGAGCGCAAGCTGCATGGCATCTGTTTTTCCGTCAGTCATGGCGGCAAATAACTCTGCCATATACTTTACCGGCTCTCCGGCAAGATACGTTTGATACAGCATCGACATCTCAGGATTCCTGTATTGCTCCAGCGTCAACATCTTGCGAAAGTCAGAGGAAAATTCTTCCTCAGTCCAATGGCGGAACACGGTCGTGCTGTATGCTTTGATTTTGTCTATTGGCGTTTGCTGATATGATACAGCAATCTTGTCGAAGGTTCCCTCCGGCATTGCATATTGCTGTGATCTCTCCACATCCATTTCATTCATCCGTTCCAAAATGTGATCAAAAATATCCCTTTTTCCTTTATAATGCTTATACAGTGAGGGGGCTTTTATACCAACCGCATCAGCAATCTGCTCGACGCTCACCGCTTCATATCCATTCTGGGAAAAAAGCTTGAGCGCTTCCGTCAAAATCCTTTGTTTTGTTGTTTCCATACGCATGGGCTCCCCCTAAGGCTAACGTTTATTAGCCTTATCGTATGCTAATAAACGTTAGCTGTCAACCCTTGTGGGAATACTTTCTGAAAAAAGAAACGAAAGAGGTCATGCAATGTCAAACCCAATCAGCGCGAAGATTGTGCTTGAACGTCGACAAACCGGAAGTTTGATGCGGGACAACGCCAAGCAACCAGTATCGGGAGCCTGCAAGATTACGGAATCCCTTCAGATCGCCTATGGCAAGGTATGCTTGATGCGGGAGGGGATGGAGACCGCAGAGGTATTCTCCGCGCTGGAGGCTGATACGGAAAGTGAGGATGCTGTGGGCGATTTTTGACGTGTGCCGCTTCAGCAAGCCGACAGAGATGCTGCAACAAAGCGCGATCGTTCTTTCATTCCGGGTGGCTGTACCGTGAAGGCGTTGGGCAACTGGCACGCTGTGATACTGTTTCCTTCACGTTTTGTTTATCAGAAATGACATGCTTGAGGAGAAATACAGAACAAGAAAGACGTGTCGCTCGATTGCTTTGTTATCGGCACCGCACTTAGTCTCTGGCACGGTTGGACGCTTCATTATCCTTAACGGAGCAAAGCCAGGTCTCGATGGCCTGCACCAACATATACTGCTGCTGCAAAACAGCATAACCTGCCTCTGGGATATCCGGCTTGTTCTCCTTTACATGAAGATTATCTTCCAATGACTTTTTCAATGTCTGTATACTGCTTTCAATCCCACAGATACAGCGCACCCTATTCTCCGGCGTCAATGAATTCAAATTAACCATTACCGCGTTAAAATCCAGAAATATACGTATGGGTTGTGTCGAGATTTCCAGCATCAGGTTGTCAAATTCCATTTTGCCGGATTCAGTCAGCGAATAGATTTCTTTCTCAGGCATCTTCCCTTCTTTCGTCGTGGTTCCGGTTATATACCCCTTTTCCTCAAGCTGAAGGACCTTTTTATATATGGATGGCGTGCTGATTTTCACCCATTGGGATATTTGTCTGTATTCGACCAGTTTCTGGATGTCGTAAGCGCTTAATGCCTGATCTTTAAGCATTCCTAATACGATTAAATCTATTGTAGCCATAATAAGTACGTCCTCTCTTGACAAGTGCTATAAATTATAGTACTGTAATTGCATTTAGTCAATTACTATAAAATATAGTACTATAATAAATAGTATTAAGAGGAGATGCCATGAACGGAAAAAGCAGTAAAATGGAATTGTTGGGAAGCACGCCTATTCCCAAAGCGCTACGCGCACTCGGCCTGCCGACGATGATCGGAATGCTGATCAACGCACTCTACAATCTGGTTGATGCCTATTTTGTCGGAGGTTTGGGGACCGATGCGATGGGTGCGATAACTGTCGCCTACCCGCTCGGCCAGCTGGTCGTTGGTTTGGGACTTCTGTTTGGAAATGGCGCTGCCGCATATCTGTCCAGACTGTTAGGTCGCGGAGATAGGGAAACAGCGGGAAAGGTTGCCAGCACGGCTCTTTACAGCAGCCTATTGACTGGCGCAATCCCAATCCTTCTTTCGGTTGTCTTTTTGAAGTCAATACTGAGGCAAATCGGAGCGCTGGACAGCGTTATGCCCTATGCCGTTTCCTACACAAGCATCTACATTCTTTTCTCAATCTTCAACGTATTTAACGTAACCATGAACAACATCGTGTCCAGCGAAGGTGCGGCCAAGACGGCCATGTGTGCGTTGCTGTCCGGTGCGTTGCTGAATGTGATCTTGGATCCCATTTTTATTTACCCGCTTGGTTGGGGTATTGCCGGAGCCGCCATCGCAACCGCAATCTCTCAAATGGTTTCAACGTTTGTCTATCTGGTTTACATTCTCAAAAAACGCAGCATATTCAGCTTCAGCATCAAAGAATATCGTCTGACCAAAGACATCATGTCTGAAATACTGAAGATTGGTGTTCCCACACTGACCTTTCAGCTCCTGACAAGCCTTTCCATCTCCATGGTAAACTCAGCCGCAAAAGAGTACGGCAGTTCGGCACTGGCTGCCATGGGGCCTGTCACGAAAATCATGTCGATGGGCAGCTTGATTGTTTTCGGATTCTTAAAAGGTTTTCAGCCGATTGCCGGATTCAGTTATGGCGCAAAAAAGTTTGATCGTCTGCATGAAGCGATCCGGACATCCATTCTTTGGTCGACAGCTTTCTGTGTAATCTTTGGCCTGATCGTCGCCATTTTCGCCAAAGGAGTTGTATCGCAATTCACAAAACATGACTTGGAAATGATACGCATTGGAACGATTGCCTTGCGCGCAAACGGCCTTTCCTTTATGCTGTTTGGATTCTACACGGTCTATTCATTCCTTTTCCTTGTGATGGGAAAAGCAAAGGAAGGCTTTTTCCTTGGTGCCTGCAGGCAGGGAATTTGTTTTATTCCTGTGATTCTGCTTCTCCCCAGAGTGACGGGTCTCAGCGGAGTTTTGTTCAGCCAGCCAGTTGCGGATGTGCTTTCTGCCGTCATAACGGTGTTTATGGCAATCTCCCTGCATAAGAAGTTGGATGCTGAAAAAAAGGTCTTGTCGCATCATGCGGCAGTGGAGGGGGAAAGAAGGTAAAAATGGACAAAAAAAGACGAATAAGCCAGGTGTCCGATTTGCGGAAGCACAATTCACCGATTATCCAGATTTTCTCATGACTTTTCTGGCGTTCCATCAGCTGGATTTCATCCAAAGCAGATACTACATTCCCGCATCCGTGCACTTGAAACGAATATATGCCATGAATTTCTCTGAATCAACTCGAAGTTTTTCTTTTTCAATCCTGATAAGGCTTTCTCCAATCGAATACAGGTCGCCTGCGGAGTCAAAAAGCGCAACAGATGATATGGGTAGCTTCAACACCAGGCTCCAACAAGTGATTATGAAAATATGATCCAACAGATATGACTTGCCACATCTGTAAATACCAGTAATCACTTTGCCCAATCCTTTGTGTTTTCTTCTAGCCAACTTGTCCAAATATGAATCTCTGCACATCACTATACGGTGACCTCGTTGGATACTATTTTTGAAACCTGATACATTTTTTCAATTTCAAAACAGATCAAGTATTGCAAAAGTGAAGCTGTTCAACTCAGTGCTGCTGAAGTCGGGCGTTAACAGACGAAAAAATGGCAACAAAGCGCACCACTTCCTCAAGGGGGAGGAAAAGCCGTCCCACACACCGTCGAAACGGTCTGGAGCAGGTCCCCCTTGGATTGAGCCATCCATCGGGCAAAATGCGGTATGGCGACCTCCGGCCCAGCCAGTTCAGGATGCCAGCGTTTCTCCCACTCGAATGAACAGAATCCTTTGAAGCCATCATCTTCAAGCCGCCTGACGATTGCCCTGAGCGGGATGCCGCCTTCTCCTGTCAGGCACAACGTCCCTCCCCTCATGCGATCCTTCAGATGGACCTGCCGCACCCACGGTGCGATACGATCATAGAACGTCTCCCATGCATCAGCGTATGTCGCATCACTATGCTCCACATCCCAGATGATGCCGAAATTCTTCTCCGTCACCTCACGGATGACGGGTTCAAGCATCGGAAGCGTGTTGTAGTCGCCATGGGTCTCCAGACGGACATCCACCAACGGGTCGATGGCACACAACGCATGCAGACGAGAAAGCACACGACGCGACACCTCGCCGTCCCCCGCCTTGTTCCCAAAAACCCGTATGGCAGGGATGTCCATCCTTCGGCACAATGCGACAGCCTGCCTCGCCTCCTCAAGGTTCCCGTTCCATTGGGCGTCATCATGTAACGCTATCGACGTGTCGAAGCTCACCAGACTGAGGCCATCTTGCCGCAACAACCTCTTCGTCGTCCCGACCATGGATGGGAGGAAACACGTCATCTGCCTACTCATCATGGCATCCCCAATCCCCCTGACCTCAACACCTTGGAATCCATTGTTCCGGGCACAGTCCAGGATCCTTGTGAAATCCCATGAAGGACACCCAAGCGTGGAAAATGCGAAACGCATGCCCCCTCCTATGCCATGATGGCAAGCTTTTCCAACGAAACTGCGTCGGCGAGCGGCTCCCCACGGAGGTACCGTCCAAGTTCTGCGATCACAATGTCGCTCAACGCATGGACTTCCGAACCTGCAAAACCTGCGATATGTGGCAGGATGGTCACATTGGGACAGGAACGAAGGACGCCGTCATCAGGATACGGCTCGTCAGCCGTAACATCAAGAACCGCCAAACGGAACGGCTTCTCCAGCATGGCGCGGGCCAAGTCGCATTCGACGACCTGCGCGCCACGGCCGGTGTTGATGAACGCCGCCGTTTCCTTCATGCGGGAAAACAACCGGTAATCCAGCATACCTTTCGTCTGCTCATTGTTGGCCAAGTGGTTGCTGACGACTTGGCAATCGGAAAAGACCTCCTCCAACGAGGTCTTCGCCACACCAAGTCGTGCGGCGTCCCCATCGGACAGGAATGGATCATAGGCCCTGATGGAGACAGCAAACGGTTTGAGGAGCCGCACGACATTCCGTCCGATGGCACCTACCCCGAGGATACCGATGGGAGTACCATCGTACAATCCCGGATACGTGTGAGTTATGTACTCATGACTCTGTTCGAAACCTTTCTGCCGGTAAAGCCGTTCGGCAAGCTGGAAACCTTTGGCACACTGGATGATCAAGGAAAGCGTCATCTCGGCGACAGGGACGGCCATGGCAGAAGCGGCGCTGCTCACCGTGATACCCAGTTCTAGGAACGGGACAGCGAAATAACGGACGGAACCGGCGGCATACAGGACCAACCGCAATTTGGGGAAATACTCTTTAATCTCCTCTTTGGACAACGTCTCCATGTGCCATGTGGCGACGATCACCTCGACATCACGAAGATCCCGCCGGAAACGCTCCAGATTCCCCCTGTTGATGACGCACGACAGGACATCCGCCATCGCCTCGATGCGCTCTTTTCGTCCTTCGGAAAACACATAGCCAATCCTGTCAAACCCCTGTTGTTCGACAAAACAAAGCTTCATCAGCACCTCCAGAAAAAAAAGTCGGCGGTACCCATCCGCCGGCATCATGCATTAAAGGAAATCCTGGCCGCCGTTGACCTGGATGATCTCCCCAGTGAGGAACGAAGCCTCAGGACTCGTAAGGAAATACACCACATCGGCCACTTCCTCGGGACGTCCGAAACGCTTCAACAGGATGTTGTTCTTCCATGACTCGAACAACGCCGGATTGCTCTTCCTGATGGCATCATGGAACGGTGTATCGATGGTTCCCGGACTGACGGCGTTCACCCTGATGCCGTATTCGGCAAGATCCTTTGCCAATGCGCGGGTCAACGTCGCGACTGCAGCCTTCGATGTGCCGTAGATGCCCGCCCCCGGTCCGCCGGCGTTCCATGCGGCATTGGAAGCGAAGTTCACGATGCTCCCTTGGGTGCTCTTCTTCAAAAGCGGGATACATTCGCGTGTGGCGAAGAAAGCGCTGTCGAGGTTGAGTGCGAGGACAGAGCGATAGAACGACGTCTGCATCCCTTCGAAACGGGATCTCCCTCCAAGTCCGCCGGCATTGTTCACCAGAACGTCAAGATGATCATACTTTGACGCAATCTCCTTGACGCCTTCGACAACGGCATCCTCTTTGGTGACGTCATAGACGAACATCTCATGCTTGACGCCCATAGCCGTCAATTCCTTGTCCGCCTGCCCGACCTGCATCTGGTCGATGCCGTTGATTAAGACGATGTACCCTTGCGAACCGAATTTCTTCGCAGTCGCGAACCCGATGCCACCGGTACCACCGGTGATGAATACAATCCTTTCCATTTGATTCTCCTCTCTCATGGTTTATTTCAAGAAATCTTCCCGTTCTGGGGTGAAGATATCCAACAACTCCCCTTTCTCCAGACAAACAGCCCCATGCAGGATGTCCGGTTGCTTGTAGGTGCTGTCCCCTGGTCCAAGCACGACTTTCTTCCCGTCTATATCAAACTCGAACTTGCCGGAAAGGATGTAGGTGCATTGGGTGTGGTGATGATGGTGCAACGCACCCACGGCCCCTTTCTCAAACCACAGATGGCATACCATGAGTCCTTCCCCATGGGCGGCGACCTTCCGCTTCACCCCATTAGACACGATTTTCGTTTCCAACTCCTTGTCAAGAAAATAATTCCGTATCATGCTTTACTCCTTGTCCGTTAAGGACAGATGCATTTTGAAAACCACTTCACGACCACAACCGCGGATGATGAATGTTGTCCTCTTTTTGTTCACCGGGTTGTCCATCGACCGGCACACGAACAGCCGCTGCCCACCTTCTAGCGGAAACGCTAGGTATATCGTCTCCCCGCAACCATGAAAGGAGAACTCACTTCCCCCCTCCACCTCCCTCACATCGGAAAGCAACTCATAGCCGTTTTGCGAGAACCCGAGCTCCGTTTTCCTGCTGAGGAAGTCCTCGTCCAAATGAAAGGTGTTCTCGATGTGGAACACATGGTCGGCCGTCACATCCCTGTTTGCCGAAACCACGAACACATCGTCAAAGCCATCGGCCGTGATGGCGATGTTCCGTCGGTAAGAGACACCCGCATACACATTCTCGGCGAAGACATCGATGCTTTCCGGAGTGAAGGAGACCGTGCGCCCCGGGTTCCGAGACGTGATGTCCAAGCCATCGCAACATACCGTGTTGTGGCTCAAAGTCTTGCGGTGCCACGCATTGCAGAGCCGTGACTGGTAGCCGGCATTAGAGAGGTCCCTGCTGATCAGGTACTTCCCATACGACACCTCGATGTTCATGATGTCCGGATGCGCATGACTAGGACCGTTCAACCCATACTTCAGGAACAGATTCATCCGCCCTTTCCTGAGCATGGCGAAGTTGGACAGAGGGTAGTTCTGGGAATGGGAGGCGACGACCTGGTAGTGCTTCATGTCGTAATCGTAGGCGAACAGGAGGCGCTCCAATGGAATCCGGTTGCCGCAATAGTAGGATTCGGAAAGTGGCAGCGTCGTACGCTCCGTGCCGTCCCCTTCGATGTTCTTCACAAGGTTCCCGACAGGACTCTCCTCCCCGAAAACCTTCGCCGCCAGGTAGTAGACGTAGCTGAACGTCTTCAGATTGATGTCAGGCCACCCGTCATTGGGGACAGGGAGCCTGTGGTTGTCAAACGCCAATGCATATGCATTGACCAACATGCGCTGGATGGTCAATTCGGCATCTGAGCCGAAATCAATGCTGTACACTTTGCAAAACACGGCGAAGGTCACGACTCCTTCCAGAAGGAAGAAGTTGTAATGGATGGATCCCTCATACCAAAATCCGTCCTCCGTCACTCCATCGTGCAACTGCCGTCGGAGGTTGAACTCCCCATGTAAGACGAAATCAAGCACATCCTTGTCACCGAAAAACGCCGCGCATGCGCCAAGTGCCGAGAGGTTCCAGCAAGGGATGTTGTGTACCGCACGGACCTGTGGCATGATCATGCTGTAGAACGGCACGACCATGGAATCATGAACCATCTTCAAGAATGATGGATCAAGGTCGTCCTTGAGCAATTCCAACGCCTGCATCATTCTGATGCACAGGATGGACTCATTCAGCCCCTGGGGGAGTATCCTTCCACACCCCCATTGCATGACATCAGTGGAGGCGAACACCTTCCCTTCCTTGTTGTGGAGCGCGAACTTCCCATAGTTTTCCGCATAGAAGCCGATGATCCGTACGGCATGGTCCTTGTACTTCGTGATGCCGGTCGCCTTGTACACCGCCGATGCCTTCAGCGCCGTGACCATGGCCAGGTTCCGGTAAAAATACACCCAGACACCATCCCATGGCTGCCCTCGGTATACCTTCTTGCAGATGGAACACACATGCTCATGGGGATGATCCACATCAAAGACCAATCTCCCCCCGTCATCCCCGCAAAAATAGTTGTGCCCCCATGCGGACAGCAAGGAAGGATCATCGTAGAAATCCGCTATGAACCGATCGATTTCCTGTTCCATCTTCCCCACCATCGGACGGAAAACAAGACTTTTTCCCACTTCTGAAGCAAACGAAGCCCCTATGAACTTCATACAGTCATCTTCTCCTCATTGGTCATGTACACGAGACAAAGTCTTTTCCAACCACGAACCGGCACCTTTCCTTCCCGTCATCCAGAAGGAAACCTGAACCATCCCACGAGATTGCACAATCCAAACCATACGGGGTGATGCACTCGGCGACCACAAGTCTCTGTGCCTTCACGGTGTTGGAACAGAGCAGATTCTGCATGACGACCCGGGTGACCTTCTCCGGCTCCTGAGGCGTCATGATGCTGGAGACGACATGCTCATCCTGCGCATAATCCAACGGTTGTGAGCCTACCACCTGATAATGGATGCCACTCTCCGGATAGGCATACAGGTTGTCGGCGACTCTTCTGCCCTTCTCATCGGTGTTGCACAAGACCGTGTAGGTGTGCTCCCTTCCGCTTTCAAGCACATCCACCAGAACAATGCGCTCTAGGTCGTCAGAGAGGAAACACCAACGCTCGACCTTCTGCATCTCCAGCTCCTCCGGATAGATCATGTGCGTCTCGCCGCCAAAACAACGGAACTTCCCCTGCCGCCCGCAGTCAAAGAACAAACCCCTGTATGCCTCCTCAGGACGGTACTGGGGATCCTCCTGAAGACGCATCTTGCAGGAAGCAAGGAAGACATCCCCCACACCCTCGGCATCGGTCAGACGTCCATCAACAAGGAGGACGTTGTGATGGTATGGCATGATTGCCCTGTTGTACCCGTCGTCACAACTGAAATACCGGCTCCCACAGGCCATGATGTACGAGAGGTTGTCCGGATGATGATGGGACAAGGACATGCACGACCATCCCTTCTCCCTGTTCAGAAGCCACCCTTGGCTCCACTGCTTCTCCCCACCCGGGCACCCGCACTTGAACGAAAACACTCGGTCATCCTTCCCCCATCCGCTACGCACCGTCGCCAATCCGAGGTCAGGGAAAACCTTTTCCAGCGGCAGGGCTGAGAAATCACGCCTCTGCACCGATGGATCATACCAGATGAATTCGAGGCCGGCCTCGGGAAGGATGCCGGGATGTACTTTGCTGAGGGCCATCTCATCCTGCAGAAAAGGGCCTGTGGCAAGATCACCCATCCTCTGGGCATGCCCATCCCCATATTCATGGGCGGCAAGATAATACACACACGCGGAGTGGCAACTGTGCCGGTCATGGGTGTCCCCGAAATTCAGTTGCTGGGAAAGGTCAGGGGAAGACTGGTACAGGCGGTAGGAGAACGTATGCTTCAAGAAACCTGATTCCTTGAAAAAATCGCGCCCCGTCTCATTCCTCCGCAGATAGGCGTAGACGAACAACCACATGGCTCCGTACCGCCAATACGACACCCCCTCGTAGTCGCTTCCATCGTCAGGAAGGCGTGCAAACACCTCTTCGAAATCCGCCTCGCTGTCCTGGATGTACTCCTGTCCGCCTTCCCCATGGCGTTGGAGGACGTACCCCGCCGCCGCAATACCAGTCATGTTGATCCAATTGTGGTTCTGCCAATATTCTGTCGACCATCCATGGCCTTCCGTTCGTTTCTTGTACTGGTACAGGATGCCGGCATGGCGCTTGATCGCTGAGAGGCATTCCGCCCTTACCTCATCACCAAGTTTGTCCTGCAACCAGTCATACCCCAAGGAAAGGCCGAAAAGGACCCAGGATGCCGACAGGTCCACGTCGTCCATCTTCTTGTCGTTCCCCCAATGGGGATAGGAAGAGACCGCACGCATCCAAGCCTCCGCCCCCTTCAGATACCTTTCCTTGCCGGTGATGCGGTACAACAACGAAAGGTTGAGGATGAAGAGCCCCATAAAAGTGATGCTCATGGCAGGGTGCAGGGCCGGCACCGGCTGTGCAAGTTCACGCTCACATTCCATCTCCAGACGATGGAACTGCCTTTCACATCGCTTTTTCCCTTCCAGGGCCTTGAAATCCCCCACAAACACATGCTCAGTCATGACTTCTCCCCTCCCAAAACTCCAACACTCTGTCTTCGAGCGAATCCTCCGCCTGGTAGTACAACGTGTACAACGTGGCGAACAGGAACGGTTCACCCTTCCAACTCACGGTCTCTTGCGGCAGATCCCTTGCGATGGCGACAAGCACGTTCACCGCCTGATATGTGGCTGCGACCAATATGACGGTGAAGATGCATTTGGCGACCATGAGGATGCCGGATGCGATGCGGCGTGGCAGTTTCCGGGTGACATAGGCATCATTGATGATCTTCCCCCTGCGTCGTATGTTGAACATCCGGTATGTCACGGGATCGAATACAAAGACGGTCAAGAGCCCCATGGCAGAACCGAGGACGAACACCAAATCCATCGCTGACACATGCGAACCAAGCGGTGTGCCGAATGCGATGAAGAAATAGACCGCTCCGGCAAGCCACCACCGGGAGAGCGCCACCTTCGTCATGTCCCCAAGCTTCCTCATCCCCTCAACTCCTTAACAAACACAAATCCCAGATTCAGAAGCGCCAAGCTGTAGCCGACGAGTAGGGAAAGAGTCAAGGTGAGTGCATACACCACCTTCTCAGGTTCATTGAGCGTCGCTTGCCCGATAATGGCGAACCGGTACTGCCACGCAAGGATGGACAGCAACGCGATTTCCGCGACGATGGAGGCCATGCATACAATCTTCCGCCCCGGTCCCGCCTCCTCGTCCATCATGCGGAACGATTCAAACAGCACGACCAGAGCGGTGAGCACCGTCAGAAACATCACGAAGCCGCATATCTCATCCTCCATCTTCAGGAGGGCGGCCACATGCACCGGACAGAGGACAAGACCCGCGACCGGCAGGACGGACAGGAAGATGCGGGTGATCAAGAGCCCCACTTGTTCACTTTTCCTCATGTCCCCCTCCCTGACCAATGCGCATCGTGGTCTTTTCATCAAAGAAATGGGCACACTCCCAGTCGATGGACAGCGGGAGCGCATCAACCTTCATCGGCACGTCTCGGTCGAGCTTTGCTGTTACCAGCAGATGCCCGAGCCGTAAAAACACATGGTTGCAATTGCCGAGAAACTCATATGCTTCCAGAGAGAATGGGAAAGCCTTGGATGACGCATCCAGATGGAACTGCTCCGGTCGGACTCCTACGACAATTCGGCATCCCTGCCAATGATGCAACCGGCCGGAGGCGGCAGGAGGCATGGGAAGCGTGTAACCTTCACCACAAAGCGAATCCCCTTGCAAAACCCCAGGGATGAAGTTCATCGGCGGGGTGCCGATGAAACCGGCGACAAACATGTTGCAGGGTCTCTGGTAGATTTCCAAGGGAGTCCCCACCTGCTGGATTACCCCTTTCCGCATCACGACGATCTTGTCAGCCATGGTCATCGCCTCCACCTGGTCATGGGTGACATACACCGTAGTCACGCCCAAAGCCTTCTGGATCCTAACAATCTCAGCCCGGGTGTGGCTGCGGAGCATCGCATCAAAGTTGGAAAGCGGTTCATCCATCAAGTAGACCTTCGGCTCCCGCGCGATGGCCCGTCCCAGCGATACACGTTGCTTCTGCCCTCCGGAAAGCTGTTCCGGATACCTGTTCAAATATTCCTGTATCTCCAGAAACCGGGATGTCTCCATGACTTTCCCGAATATCTCCTCCTGACTTTTGTGGCGGACCCGGAGGCTCATGCCGACATTGTCATACACCGACATGTTTCCATACAACGCATAATCCTGGAATACCACCGACACGTCCCGTTCGACCGGCGGAAGCTTGTTGACCAGTTTCCCATCGATGAGGAGCTGTCCCTCGGTGATGCTCTCAAGACCCGCAATCATCCTGAGCACGGTTGATTTTCCGCACCCCGAAGGACCTACCAGCACGACAAACTGCCCGTCATCCACCGAAAGGTTGAAATCATGCACAGCTTGCACTCCGCCTGGATAGACCTTGCTGATGCCCTTGAATTCCATCCGTCCCATGTTCACCGCTCCTTCACACACAAGAGATCTCTGGCTTCTTTCGTCTTCATGAACGCCTGTCTGCGGGAGGAAACCAGAAGGCTTCTCACCCCAGCCGCACCCAAAAAGCATGCAAGCCCTGCATTGTCCAAGACAAGGCCGGGCACATCGGAGACCGGTTTCAGCAACAACGGCAGGAGCACGCAGGCTCGGATGACGGCATACCCCGCAATGGACAACGCACAAACCGCCCAGCCGACCTTGTAGACATTCACCTTTACGGCACAACTAAACAAGAGGAACAGCAGAATGATGTTGAGGATCGTCGAAACACCGATGAGCCAGTTCACCGCAATGACATCGAGGATCTTCACCGAGAACAGCAATTCGAAGATGATGGAAGAAAGCACCAATGCATAAGAGATGCCGTCCTTTTGGAACAACGACACCTTCACGTTCACCTCACTGCGCATCAGACACCTCCTTTCGGATGAAAAGGACATGGGAAGAAACCATGCATGCGAGAAAAGCGATGTCGATGGTTGCTGCCACACCATGGATGACCATCCCAAGTGCGAACGCCCGTGTCCTAGGCACATACTCAATTGCCCCTTCCATGTCAAGTTTTGAGAAATCCAATGCGCTGTACATGGACTTCAATGCGGGGATGCGGACCATCACGGAAATCGAAAAGGCAGCCAAAGCGAACAACAGGACACCCATGACTAGCAATGCGAAACGGTCGGGGACCTTGGTGCGCACCTCGAGGTACAAAGAAAGAAGGACGACGGTAACCGCACACAAAGATGCGGCAAGCAACTGCCTGTTGAACGGTTGCATCTCAGCATCATGAAACGTGGTTATCGGCCTGTTCACTTTGAGTTGCAAGCCGAACAGATCCTTGAAATCCGTCATGAACCATAACGAATACACAAAAAGCACAAGGACTGATGCCACATACACCCACCACAAGGCTTTCTGCATCCTAAATGATTTCTCCATCTTTCTCTCCATCAAAACAGGGTGGAGGGTCGCTCCACCCCAGAACGATCAGTTGGACCCGAGCATGTTCTGGTATGCCGCCTGATACACCTGCACATACTTATCCAAGCCATGGTCTTTGAAATACCCGAGATATGCGTCGTAATCCTTGGCGACGAACGCACCGGAAGGCGCATTGCCCAGCGTCTTGTACCTGATGATGTTGAACATCATTTCGACGAGATCCTCGTTGAAGGATGTGGAATCCTTGATGATTTCGCTCTGCCGCTGCGTCAGGGAGAAGCTCGGAGGCAGCAGGCGGTAGTAGTTTGGGTTGTCCCCCTTGATGCCTGTCCCTGCATATGTCGGGATGTTCACCATGGAGGCGCCGATCAACTTCCAGCCGTCGAAACCGCGCTGAGACGTGTACTGGTACTCGAACCCGATTTCCTTCTGATAGCCGATAGGCATCTGGCATCCAATCCAGTCACGGAGGAATGTCGAAAGGTCCCCCTTCGCAAACTTGGAAGCAGCTTCAGGCACCCAGTCGGTGTACTTTGGCCAGTTCTTCCCATCCGGCCCCTTGTAACCATCGGTTGACTCCAAGTCGCGGAGCAAGCTGTAGTTCTGCAACAACGTACCATCCTTGGTGAAGAAGTAATCGAACATCGCGCTTGCCCTGAGAATCTGCTCTTGGGTGGAACCCGCCACGGAGATGGCCCAGCCGTCTGATTTGATGACACGGCTGTTGTCCATGTAATACTGCCAGACCCCGTTGACCGGCGCAACTGGTGGCAGGATGACCTGAATGTCGCCATTGAGCGCATCTGCGGTGGATGATGCGATCCAGTCATAGGTCATGAACCCGAAACGCGGATTCTTGGCCTTGTCAGTGCCCCAAAGGGCGGTACGATGGTTCGCCTTGTTGGCAAGATCGAAGAAATCGCTGTACAAGAGGCCTTCAGCGTTCCAGTCGGAAAACGTGGACAAGAGGTCATACATCTTTTTGGTGGAATACGTGTATTGTATTTGTCCGTCCTTGTCGATGTACCAGCGGCTTTCATACGAATCAGAGCCATGCACACGTGATCCGTCGAAATAGGTTGCCAGCCTGAGCAGATCTTCACGATAGCTGGATTGCCTAGTGAAATACGGCCAAACTTCGCTAGTCGAACCATCGGTCAGATAACTCCCATTGGCCTTGATGCAACGGAAGAGCGCCACCAGCTCATCAATGTCGTATGCGGCCTTCTCGCCGAGGAACAGCTGGGATGGCTTCTCATAGCCATAGTTCCGGTTGATGTATGCGATGAATGCGTCGGTGAGCGTCTTTCCGTTCTTAACGGGAAGCGCATTCTGTATCTCGATGATGTTCTCGGCTGTCTTCTTGGAAACAGTGACGCCTTCCTTCGGCGTCACAGCCCCGCCGTTCGCACCTGTCCTTGCGTTGCTGCCGGTGAAGTATCCCTTGTAATAGGTCTTGAAATCGGCCGTATTGTAGGAGGCGCCTTGGGTGTCGAGCAGTTTGGTCACCCATGTCTCACGGATGCAGAACGTACGGGCCAATGTACCGATCTCCGCGATGTACGGCACATAGTAGATGCCGCCGTCATATGCGGTGATATACTTGCGCACATTGGGGTTCTCATCAAGGTATCGTTTGAAATTGGGCATGTACCCTTGGTTCATCAAATCCTTAAGGTTTACGAACTTGCCTTGGGCTCCATAGTTCATCAGCTCCGAGGAGACGCTGTTGCCACCATAGATGTTCGCACCTGCGAAATTGGAAGTCGATTCCGTCTGAATCATGTCGATGGACTTCGAATCCTGGATAGTCACATCGGTGAACTTTGAGTTCATCTGCTTCTCCACGAACAACCACATCGGCTTGAGCATGCCGGCCGAGACCACCGATCCATCAGAAAGCGTCAGCGGCGTGTTCTGGTTGTACGTCATGGTGCGGGACTTGTTACCATAGGCAAGGTTGAACTTCAAGGGGACAACTGTGGAGAGGTCCACCTGTTTCTGCTCGACAACCTTCGTTTCTTGCGCAGCGACGGGCTCAGCCGCTTTCACTGCCGGAGTCGCTGACTGTTTCACTTCCGCTTTCTTCGAGCAACCGGTGAACGCCAAGGCGAGCAAAGTCGCCAGTGAGGCCACCGCCATCAATTTTTTTGCATGCATATTTCCTCCTTGCATAGCTTATCAACCCTTTACCCCACCCAAATTCACCCCGCGGGTGAAATACTTCTGGATATAGGGATACACAACCAAAACGGGAATGATGGAACACACAATGATCGCATACGCCAAGCTGTCCGCCGAATATTCGAGCACTACGGCCGATTCGTCATACATCTTCTGATAGTTCTCCACGAGCTGGCGAAGATACACCTGAAGCGGTTGCTCAAACGGATTGGCGATCAAGATGCGGGACCAGTAGTAACCGTTCCACCGTGAAATCGCATAGAACAATGTCACCGTCGCGATGCTTGCCTTGGACATCGGCAGATAGATGCGTGCGAACAAGGTGAACTCATCGGCTCCATCGACGATGGCGGCTTCCTCGATCTCCTTCGGAATGCCACTGAAGTAGTTCCGTAGTAAAATGATGTTGTACGCCTGAACCCCGAAAGCGATGATGATGCCCCAGCGGTTGTCCACACCGAGTTGCTTGTAGTTCAGGTACATCGGGATCATGCCGGCACTGAACCACATGGTCAGCACCAGAAGGAAGTTCCACTGACGCTTGAACAACAGTTTGTCGCTCTGGAGCGCATACGCGCCTGTAAGGGATATGGCCATGCTCCAGACAGTTCCGAGCACCGTATAGAACAAGGTGTTGGTGTAGGAGATCCAAAACCCTTTGTCGAACAACACCATCTTATAGGCGGAAAGAGTGACATCCTTCGGAAGTAAGACGATGGACCCGCTCTCATACGCAACCTTCCCGCTAATTGATATGCTGAATGCATACAACAAGGGATAGAGCGCCATCAATGCGAACAAAATCGCCAAGGTGTACGAGACCACCTTAAACGTGATTTCGCTTCTGCTCAAACGTTCCATGCCCGCCTCCTCACCATAAACTCGTCCGGGACATGTTTCTGCTGATGGTGTTCGCCCCGAGAACCAATGCGAAGGCGATGAGTGAGTTGAACAGACTCGTCGCCGCCCCAACCCCGTAATTGCCGGCCATGATGCCGATCCTCTGTTCAAAGGTGGACAGGACATCCGCCGTCACATAGATGTTTGCGTTGTAGAGCAACAGCACACGCTCGTATCCGACGGAAAGCATCCGTCCGATCCGCATGATGATCATGATGATGAGGGTCGGCGCCATCCCTGGTAGTGTGACATACCGTATCTCCTGAAGCTTGTTCCCACCATCGACCTTCAACGCCTCATACAACGCCGGGGAAATACCCATGATGGCGGCGAAATATACAATGGAATTGTAGCCACTCTCCTTCCAGATGCCGGTGATGATATACAGCGGCCGAAAATACCCTGCTTGCTGCATGATGGATGCATCAGGGGCGAGCCACCCCCTGTTGATGAAGAACTGTGCGATGACACCGGTCGACTGTACCCCGTTGTACACCAACATCAAGACGATGCTGGTGATGGTCACCTCTGAGAGAAAGTGCGGCAGGTAGGNGATGGTCTGGATGATCTTTCTCACCCCTTCGTGGTTCATCTCGCTGAAGAACAAGGCAAGAATGATTGGCACAGGAAAGCCAAAGACCAGACTGTACGAACTGATGATGAACGTATTGCGGAACGCCTGCCAGAACTCGACCTTCTGGACCCCGGAGACAAGATTGTGGAAGTTGTCAAACCCCTTGAACTCGCTTCTCCACACACCAAGGCTCGGCTCAAACCGCTTGAAGGCGATCAAAAGGCCGCTCATCGGCTTGTACATCCATACAGCGAACCAGACGACCATAGGCAGGAGCAGCACATATAGTTGCCAGTTCCTCGCCAAAGCCTTGCGGATGTCCTTGGAGTGGCTTTGCCTCATCTGGATTTCAGTTTTCCGGTTCATGCGCCATCCTACCTTTTAAAGTTTATATATATAAACTCAATTCATATAAGTAAAGAAAAAAAACCACAACTCATAAAAATTCATATATATGAACTCTGTTTTTATTTATACTCCCATCCTATATCCGTTCTATCGGGTTGTCAACAAAAATCAACCCTGATGGTCGTATCCAAGGGAATTTGATATCTTCCCCGCGACTTCCTTCAAGTCCAGGCCCATCTCATCGATATTTCCAGTATGGACATCGGACAGCGAGACGGCGGCAATGACTTTTCCCGAATAATCGAAAATCGGAGCACCACAACAGACCGTATTGTTCAGATGCTCCTTGATGTCAACCGAATACCCGCGACTATGGGTCAGAGCCAACTCCTCCATCAGTTTGCTCCGGTCTGTGATGGTATTCTCCGTCATGGAGCTGAGCTCGATGCTGTCCAATATCTTGGTAAGCATCTCCGGTTCTGTGAACGCAAGTATCGCTTTGCCCAACGCTGTTGCATGCACCGGTTTGCGCGACCCCAACGCGCAAGAGGCAAGAACGGCGTTCCGGGACACATACTTGTGGACATACACGACGGAGTTCCCTTCGAGGACTCCGACAAAAGCCGTTTTGTTGTACTTGTCGGCCAGCGGATTGAGATAGAGGGCGCATTGCTCAACCAAGTTGAGGTCGTCCACATACCGCATGCCCAGCGTGAACAGCTTCAACCCAAGGCGGTATTTCTTGTCGTTGTACCGCATCGGCGAAAGATACCCCATCTGGAGTAACGACTTTACAATAACAAACGCACTGCTCTTGGGAATACCCAGTTCATCGGCGATTTCCTGGAGCGTAGTGCCCTCATTGTTCTTGGATACAATCTGCAGGATCTGCATGGATCGTTCGACTGTTCTGTTCATAATAATAAACCATATTCACAAAACAACCAACTTGTCAATCAGTGAATCGTTCTCTTTCTGTTGAAAGGAAGCCATGGCATCCTATGCAAAAGACGTTTTTCACGAAAAGGGAGAATCCATGGAAAAGGCATTGCTCGTCATCATGACCATAGTGTGCAGCATCCCACCTGGCTTCTCCATTGATGTGGTGTGGACACTTTTTTTCGCGCAAGAAGTGTCCACACCCAAGAATGCCATGAAGGACGATACGGAGAAATACATGCTGGCAGATCCATACCGTCCGGGCAAGGATTCGTAACACGCCCTAACGCCGTTCTTCCGGCACTTCAGCAGCTACATGTTCTTTTCCGCTTCGTCCAAGGTCACATCCATCGAGACATCGTCACAGCAACTCTTCGCGGCGAACATCACCTTCGTATTCTTCATCCCCAGACTGATGACCAGGACGTCGATGTGTTTGCTGGTCTTCGGGACATTCAAAAGCGCCGTGGACCTGTTCCCAGCCAAGGAGACCGTCAACGCCCCTCTCACTGTCCCCGAGCCCTTCCTTGACCACAAAGCACACGTCGCGAAGAAGCGATTACAGCACCCTCGGCCCGCCATATCCTGCCCCCAGTTGCAATCATGGGAGTTGGTCCCGGACGTATTGCGGTCACCAACACACAACGCTTCATGTATTCCCTGATACGGTCAACCAATGATTTCCACAAGGCGGAAGATGCAGACCATTCGACAAACAGGGAACCGAACCGGTATCATGGAAACCACGACTCCGCGTTCCATGTCCATTTTGCGGGGAAAGGAGATGACCAAAGCATGGGTGGAAGGACGTACATCGCCATTGACCTCAAATCATTCTATGCCTCGGTCGAATGCGTAGAGCGCCATCTCGACCCCCTGACGACGAACCTTGTCGTCGCAGACGCCACTCGGACGGAGAAGACAATCTGTCTCGCCGTCTCCCCATCAATGAAATCCCAAGGCATCCCGGGACGGCCACGGCTGTTTGAGGTTGTGCAGAAGGTTCAGGAAGTCAATGCTCAGAGGCGGAGAAAGACACCAGGGGGGACATTCACCGGGGCGTCCTCCAATGCGACCGAGCTTGAATCCTCGCCGGGACTCATGTTCGACTATATCGTCGCGCCTCCGAGGATGGCGCTCTACATACAATACAGCACACGGATTTATGGTATCTACCTCTCCTACGTGGCGCCTGAGGACATCCATGTGTATTCCATCGATGAAGTGTTCATGGATGTGACGGATTATCTGAACACCTACAAGCTCTCCCCACACGAACTGGCCATGAAGATTATCCTTGATGTGCTTGGGACGAGTGGCATCACCGCAACAGCGGGAATCGGTACCAACCTGTATCTCTGCAAGGTGGCGATGGACATCCAAGCCAAGCATATCCAAGCGGAAAATGGCGTGAGAATCGCAGAATTGGATGAGATGGGGTACCGCAAGCTTCTCTGGGACCATCGTCCCCTCACGGATTTCTGGAGGGTCGGGAGAGGATATGCGGCGAAGCTTGAAGCGAACGGCCTGTACACGATGGGGGATGTCGCACGATGTTCTCTGAAGCAAGGTGGTGAAGACCTGCTGTACCGTCTCTTCGGTGTCAACGCCGAGCTCCTGATCGACCATGCATGGGGTTGGGAACCTTGCACAATCAGGGAAATCAAGGCGTACAAGCCGGACTCCAGCAGTCTGGGATCAGGCCAAGTCCTGCATTGCCCCTATGACTTCGACAAGGCGAAGCTCATCGTCAGGGAAATGACGGACGTCCTTGTCCTCGACCTGGTGGACAAAGGTCTGGTCACCGACCAGATCGAACTGACCATCGGCTATGACACCGGGAATCTGACCGATACAGGACGAACGACGCGCTACAACGGCCAGATCGTCACCGACTTTTATGGACGTCCGGTCCCGAAGCCTGCGCATGGGACGACGAACCTGGGCCGAATGACATCCTCCACCAAGCTGATCATCGATGCCGTGATGGCCCTGTACGACAAGATTGTGGATGTGTCCCTGCTCGTCCGGCGAGTTGATGTCACGGCGAACCATCTCGCCGACGCAGCCTCGGCCGGGATGCACGGCGCAGGACAGCTCGACCTCTTCGCGGACCAAGACGCGGAGGAACAGGACCAATGCGAAAAGCGTCAGCAGAAGGCCATCCTTGCGATTAAGAAAAAGTTCGGGAAGAACGCCATTCTCAAGGGCATGGATATGGAAGAAGGCGCGACAACGATGGATCGGAACAGGCAAATCGGAGGGCACAAGGCATGAAAGGGAACTATGATGACATCATCAACCTGCCCCATCATGTCTCGGCAACCCATCCCCGGATGTCCGCCATCAACCGTGCCGCGCAGTTCGCCCCGTTTGCCGCCCTCACCGGATATGATGCAGCCATCAAGGAGACCGCGCGTCTGACAGACAGACGTATCGAGCTTGACGACCATGAGAAAAGCGCATTGGACGAAAAACTTGCGATGATCCTTGAACGCATCCAGGACGCTCCTGTCGTTGACATCACCTTCTTCCTTCCCGATGAGAAGAAAGAAGGAGGCGCTTACGTCACGGTATCCGGACCGGTGAAAAAGATCGAAACATACGAACGGCTTGTCATCATGGCCGACGGGCAGAGGATCCCCATCACGGAGATTGTGGAAATCGGAGGCGGCTTCTTCACAACTTAATACATTTGCTGGACAGGGTAAATTGCAGAAGGAGTTTGTATACCGCAGGATATCGCAATCGCTGTGGATGAAATCACAATAATCAGGGAAAGTGGTTGTAAAAACAGAATTCAGCCTATAACGACAAGGAGTGAACATTGGCTGTGTCTTCATTGCTCCAGAACAAAACGAGCACAATCTTCGTCCCGACAAATTTCGATTTTTCGGGGAATTCATGCAATCGCATGCGCAACGGTCAAGAGACAACACGCTCTGGCCACTTTTCATTGCCGCACCAAATCTTTCTTGTACGCGCAGTCTGTGCCCGATGCAACTTTCCAATCACACTGGCTTTTCCTTCCGGGATGTTTTCGGCTTTGGGAAAAATAGTATCGACGTGGATTTCCGGCAAGGCGTTCATGTTCGGAAATTTTTGGAGGCGGCCGGTTTCTGCACTACGGGAAGCACAGCAAAATCCTGTCGCTCATCAAAGAGAACAAGTCGTCCGGGACTACCGCATGTTCGAAGTGATGGCATGCTCTCTCCTCAAAATCATCGCGGAGAGACCAGAACGCAACCGGTTCATCGCGGGAAAGTCGTATTGGTAACGTGGCGAGCTGTCCATGAACTTCGTCGTCAGTGAAGACATGAGCGATGAAGCGTCCGAGCGCACCCATCCATTGTGTTTCAAGCCTGAGATGAGTTTTGATGGGACGACATGCATCATCGAGCACAACATCATGGAAGGACAGACAGCCCACAGCGAAGGATTCACCGACAAGGCCATTTTTTCCTCCACTTCCCCATCTGGTTCATCAGAAGGGTCATTGGCCTTGCTAGCCTTCTGGACAGGCACAGGAAGGCAGCCGACGGGTTGCATACGACTGTGTTCATCAGCAACATGAGATCCATCGGGTTGGATGGAACAAGCGCACGCCACCATTTGGAAGGATGGGGTACGACCAGCATCTTCATGACGATGGGGATGATGAAGCAGATGAAGCCTAATGGATTGCTCAAGGTATTGATGGAATTCAGCTTCACCGTTGACGAACGTATCACCAACGGATGGTATTGCACCCAGAGCATCCGCCTCTTCGAGAAATACCTGCTTCATCCGGAACTGTCGCTCAAGCCGACCCAGCTTCCGACTCCCCTGCTTTCCCAGAAGCAGAACAAGGCGAAGACCAGGAAACAGAAGAATCTCACCAAGAAAGCGGCGAAGGAGCAGTGAGCGGAAGGACTTAACCGACGGTCAGGTACACCCGGGCCTCATAGGGGCGGAGCGCAAACGTGCGCGAGGGGGTGTCTGAATAGTTGGCGATGAGCAATTCCGCTCCTTCGGTTGCTGTGCAGGGAGCACTTTCCTCGTCTGAGAAGTTGCAGAACACTTCCAAGCGTTGGTTTTTCCATGTCCGCACATAGGCGAACACCTGCGGATCCTCGGCATCAAGGAGATGGAAATCACCTTCCCTGATGATTGCATGTCGTTTCCTTAATGTGATGAGGTTACGGTACGACCACAGGACGGAATCTTTGTCTTTCTCTTCCTGCTCCGCATTGATCGTCCGGGCGTTTCCATTGATGTCAATCCACGGTTTTCCAGACGTGAAACCGGCTTTTTCCGAACCATCCCACTGCATAGGGGTACGGGCGTTGTCCCTGCTCAAACGGGCAAGGTAACGCAACATGTCTGCTTCACCAACCATGCCGGAAACCACAAATTCCTTCCAGGCGTTCAATGACTCGAGATCGCGATATTGCGCGATGGAAGTGAAATGCGCATTTGTCATCCCCAGTTCCTCGCCTTGATAGATGTACGGAGTCCCCTCCATGCAATGGAGGCATATGGCAAGCATCTTCGCGCTTTCCACCCTGTACTGCTCGGATCCGAACCGGGAGACGATCCTCGGCTGGTCGTGGTTGTCCCAATATAAGCTGTTCCATGCCTTTCCGTGCAGGTTTGATTGCCATTTTTCCTCAATCGCCTTCAACCGCACCAAGTCAAACCGTCGGTCACCCCATTTCCCATACGGGCCATGGTCCAGAGCCATATGGGAAAACTGGAATACCATCTGCAGTTCTCCAGAAGCAAAACCGGCGTATTCCATTGCATCCGCCGGCTCCACTCCCGGGGTCTCCCCCACGGTGATGACGGGGTAATGGGACAGCACCTCCCTGTGCATCTCCTTCAGATATGCATGGACATGCGGCCCATTGAGGCAGAACGGACGGAAATCACCATATCCGTTCGCCATGATTTTGCCATCTGGCATCTCTTCGGTCTTCGAGATGTAGTTGATGACATCCATGCGGAACCCATCAACACCCTTTTCCAGCCAGAACCTCATCAAGGAATAGACTTCCTGACGCACTTGGGGATTGTCCCAATTCAAATCAGGTTGCTTGGGGGAAAATGTATGCAGGTACCACATGCCACGCACCTCGTTGTACCGCCAAGCGCTTCCACCGAATGTGGCGCCCCAGTTGTTCGGCGGCACCCCGGGCGCCTTTCCTGGTCTCCAGATGTAGAAATCCTTGTACTTGCCCAAGGAACGGGCGCTGTCAAGGAACCATTGGTGCTCATCAGAGGTATGGTTCACCACGAGGTCCATCATGATCTTCAGGCCAAGCGCATGGGCTCGGGCAAGCAACAACTCAAAATCGGTCATGGTGCCGAATGCCGGATTGATGTCCCGGTAATCAGCGATGTCGTACCCATTATCATCGCAAGGGGAACGGTAGATGGGATTCAACCAGATGACGTCGGCCCCCAAGGCTTTGATGTACCCAAGCTTCTCCACGATGCCGTTGAGATCCCCCACCCCATCCCCATCGGAATCACGGAAACTCATGGGGTACACTTGATACACAACGGCTTTTTTGAACCAATCCTTCCGCATCTTCACGCCTCCCTCAACACATACCCATGGTCGCGCATGGTCTGTTTCACAAAGGCCCCCTGCACCGCGCCATTGTCTTGACGGTCACCGAGGCTTGCGATCGCATATGCGACAGCCTCTCCGGTTGCGCTCGCCGTGCAGGTCACCCGGTAGCTCGCATTCGCCCAGAAATCGCCGCTGATGCAACGACCCACCATGAACAGGTTCTTGCAATCAGCCGCAATGCAGGCACCCATCGGGAGCTGATACGGCTTGCTGGCATGTCCAGCCGGACTTTTCCCCTCCGGGTCGCCACGCTTGAGCGCATGGACGTCCACACAGAACGCACAGGGAACGACCCCGTCAGGAAACGCCTTGCCACAGGCGAGGTCTTCGCCGGTGATCCTTTTGATGCCTTTGATCCTCCGGCTGTCACGCAAAGCCAGTTGCTCCGCCGTCGCAGCCAAACAGAAGTGTTCCCAGCCAGGAAGCGTACGCAAGGCCATGACCGCCTGATGTATTTCCCTACGGGCATGCAGAGTCGCCTTCGTCATGTCAACGGCATCAGTGCAGTCGATGTCGAACTCATGGTTCACCGCAAAAATGAACAGGTCGCTGGATGGAGATGTTTTGAACAGCAACGGACGGGTGTAGCTTGCGGTCACCCCCACGCTCTGCAACAAGTTGAACAGTTCCTCTTTCCTCCGCACATTGTGGATGTCGGATTTCCAGCTGTCCGGCACTCCGGTGACCAACGCCTCAAGGCTCGCCGGCTGATGGACAGACGCTCCATCGACACCTTGTTCGAAAGCACATCCTGCAAGGGAACCGATGGTTCCGGCCCCTGTCCCGTCGATCACCCAACGGGCGTGAACGTCAAAGACAGACGGACCGTCGACATGCACGCTTGCAATGGCATCCCCTTGCATCGTCACGGAAGTCACCCTGCTGTACAACAATACATCCACCTTGGCATCCAAAACCATCTGCTCCAAGAGGAGCTTCATCGCCTCGATGTCATACGTGTAGCTGGCGCTGTCAACCCATTGCGCATCACCAGAAGCACAAAGCGCATCAACGATTTCACGAGGGATGCCGCCTTTGCCCGGCATGTCAAGGGAAATGCCCATGAGACCGCTCGTCCAATACCCACCCAAGGTCCCCGACTGCTCGATGAGCAACACATGCAGGCCAGAACGTGCCGCGACAACCGCTGCACTCACCCCGCCAGGTCCGGAACCACACACAAGCACATCATACGGACTCATGAGCACCACCTCCGCCGACTTACTTCAGGATCTCTGCAGCCTTCAGGTTCTTAGTCCCAAGATCCAGATACTGCTGCAGGTTGTAGGTCGAATACAATGTCTTCACAAAATTATCGAATTCAGACATTGGCCTCTTGCCATACATGAACCGCACGCTTTCCTCATTGACATACCTGTTGAGGTCGGACATGTTGCTTCCCGCGGGAATCGTGATGTAGTTGCTGTACCCATCAATCCTGGGAAGCCCGGCGGCAAACGCCACATTATCCCCCACGGAATTGAACTTGGTCGAAAGGTATTCCTTCTCCAATCTCCCCATGTTCTGGTGTTGCCAGGAATAACTGACTTCGCCAATGCGGTTCGTCGGCACTATCTTGCCGTTGACACGGTTCCAATGCACGCCTTCAATGCCATAGCAGACCAAGTCCAGACCGGGGCCGTAGCAGATGTAGTCCAGATATTTCAGGACACGTGCAAGCTTTGCGGGATCCTTGGCGAGTTCAGCGGAAAGGACACGTCCGTTCTGGAGCATGCCGGGAATCGAATAGACGGAATCATACTGTTGTTTGCCGTCCGGTCCGATCGGGCTTGCGATCTGTATCCACTGGGCGTTCGGTGTCATTTGCTTCAAGATGTCCCCGTATGGCGGCTTGGTGAATTCAGCCCAAGACATGTAAATCATGCCGACCTGGTTCCGATAAGCCTTCTCGCGAAGTTGGTCATACGTATCCATGAACATGATGTCCGGATCGACCGCACCGGTGGCAATGAAACTGGAGATCCACTGCAACGCCTGCTTGTACCCGGCCGTCATGGGATCGAACACCAACTTCCCATCCTGTGCCGTCCACGCGAGCTCCCCGATGCCGAACGCACCGAGAATCGGGTTCCAGGCATACATCTGGTCCTTGTTGGTGACACGCGCGCCAAGGCCGCTGAAACCGAAGGTGTCATTCACCCCATTGCCATCAGGGTCTTTTTTCGCAAAAGCGATGGCGACGTTCTTGAAATCATCCAACGTCTTGGGTACGGACAAACCAAGCTTGTCCAGCCAGTCCTTGCGTATCCAAATGCTCGTGTATGCCTTCACAACCTGATCGGGACTGTCATGTCCTTGCAGGAAATACAGATGCCCGTTGTAACGGAGTGTCGGATCGGTCAGGATGTCCGGATACCGTTTCATGAAGTTCGGCATCTTCTGCACTTGGTCTTCAAGAGGCAGGAAAATGCCCTGCGCTTCCAGACTCTTGAACTGCTCCTTAGAGACCACCATCATGTCCGGCGCATTGCCGCTGGAGACTTCCAGGTTCAATTTGCTTTCATAATCGCTGGTGATGATGTTGATCTTCAAGTCCATGTTGAACTTCTCATCCAGCACCTTGAGAATTTCATCCTTCGACTCATCAATCCGTGCGGACGGCGAATTGTGATAATACGTGATGGTATACTTCTTCGACATGTCATCCACCACAGGGGTGGCTGCAGGAGTCACGGCCTTTTCGGCCGTCCCCTGTGCCAAAAGCCCGAACGGGATGGCCACCAACACCATCAGACACACTGCCCAAAAACGTCTCATTTCATTCCTCCTTCTCTCTATGCGCATGGTTGCATCAGCCTTTGATGCCGCCAACCAACAACCCTTTGGTGAAATACTTCTGCAGGAACGGATAGATGACGACCACAGGGAGGGCGGTGATCACAACCGCGGCCTGCTTCATCGCCTGTGTACTCGCAGTGACCTTGATGCTTGTCTCCTCCAACGTCGACTGCGCCTGCATGAGGATGCCCTTGAGCACCACCTGCAGGGGCTGCAACCTCGGATCCCTTACATAATAAATCGCATGGTAATAGGTATTCCAATGCATGACGCCATACATCAGGACAATCGTCGCCACCACCGGTTTGGAAAGCGGAACAATAATCCTCCAGAGGATGTCGAACTCATTCATCCCCTCTATCCTCGCCACTTCTATGTAGGCGTCATCGATGGTCTGAAAAAACGAACGGGTGATCATCAAGTTGTAGCTTGTGATCATGATGGGGAATATCATCGCCCACACTGTGTCCATAATGCCGGTCATCCTCACCACGTAGAACGTGGGGATCAAGCCACCGTTGAACACCATCGGCAGGAACGTGTAAAAGGTGAAGAACTTTCTGGCCGGGAGCTCCTTGCGTGAAAGCGGATACGCAAGCATCACGGTGAAGATGTAGTTCAGGAACGTACCGAACACCGTGATGAAGATGGTGATCAGGAATGATCGCGGGACATCAGGGTTGGTGAGGAACTGTGTGTATCCATCGAAGCTGATGGGATGAGGGAAGACAACGAAACCGGCGCTCTTGATGTACTGTGTGTACGTGGTGAATGACAGCATAAGCACATACCAAAGAGGGAAAAGCACCACCAATGCGACAAAAATGATAATGACAAGTACCACACGGTCAAAAGCCTCGAACCGTTTCACCATAAGGATTCCTCCCAGCGACGTGCAATCGCATTTACCAAGAACACCATTGCCATGCTGATCGCGCTCTTGAACAACCCGACCGCCGTGGCGAGGCTGTAGTTGAGTTGCTCCAATCCCATACGGTATACCCATGTGTCGATGATGTCGCTGGAAGCATACACCTGGGAATTGTAGAGGATGAAAATCTGGTCGAACCCCGCATCAAGCACCGTCCCCATCTTCAGCACCAGCATGATGATGATCGTGGGGCGGATCGACGGCAAGGTGACCCAGAAGATCCGTTGCCAACGGTTTGCGCCGTCGATCTGCGCGGCTTCATACAATCCGGGATCAATGCCGGCGATAGCAGCCAGGTAGATGATCGCCCCCCAGCCAGCCTCTTTCCAAATGTCGGAAAGGTACAAGAGGATCCGGAAATCCCTGTCATTCGTCAAAATGGGGATAGTCTCCTTTCCCATGGCGCGCAGGAATACGTTGACCAAGCCGGAACTCTCCGAGAACAACGCGTAAATCATCCCGTAAATGATGACCCACGACAGGAAATGAGGAAGATAGGTGATTGTTTGGATGCTTTTCTTCACCCATGGGATCCGTTCCTCGCTGATGACGATGGCCAACGCAAGTGCGGCGATTGTGTTGAGAAGTATCTTGACCAAACTGATGACAACGGTGTTCTCCAGCAATTGGGCGCAATACGGAGAGGAGAAGAATTGGTGGAAATACTTGTTCCATGGATGAGCCCATGGACTTGCCATGATGCCTTTCTTGATCATGAAATCCTTGAATGCGATCATGACCCCGTACATGGGAAGATATGAGTAGACAAAGAAGAAAACGATACCAGGAGCCATCATTGCAAGCAACAGCCATTGGTAATTCTTCATCTTCTGTTTTCCCAAAGAAACCATTCTCCGCCATCCTTGTTTCCCACTATTCCATGGAAACAGTATGCGGGCAAGAAAGAAAAACCAATAAAAAGGTGAGAAAAACAACAAATGCTTGCTATCTGGGACGGAGCAAGGATATACTTTCGCGATATGGACGCCTGTCGGGTTTTCGCTGTTGATGACGATCAGCCGATCCTCAATTCCATGCGTGATTTTGATTGGGGACGGTACAATTGCACGTATGTCGGAGATGCCGTAAACGGCATGGACGCCCTCCACAAGCTGGAGGCTCTCCTCCCCCAAATTGTCTTCGTCGACATCGTCATGCCGGTGATGGACGGCTTGGATTTCCTGAAAATCGCCAAGGCAAAGCTTCCCGATGCCGTGTTTGTCATCGTGTCGTCGTATGGGGATTTCGAGTATGCGCGGGAGGCAATGCGCAACGGTGCCACCGACTACCTCCAGAAAGGAGAGTTCAGCGATGCCGACTTAGGGAAGCTGCTCATCTCTATCGTCGGCAGGCTGACGAAAAACCCGCAGGTGATGGATTCTCATTCACCATACCGATATGAAGTGCAACACACGTTGGAGGCGATAACCGGACACATGCAGGAGGACCTCTCGTTGGAAAGCATCGCGAGCGGTCTGGGGCTTTCCACCAATTACCTCGGAACAGTCTTTTTCCAACAGACGGGGAAGCACTTCAAAGACTACCTCATGGAGGTCAGGATGGACAGGGCGAAACAACTCCTGCTCCACACCCCGCTCAGGATTTATGAAGTCGCTGAGCAAGTCGGATACCACGATGTGAAATACTTCACCACATCGTTCGTGAAATGCTACCAGATGACACCGATGCAACTTCGGTTGAAGAAAGAATCATGAAACACTTCACGACGTTGTCGAAGCGCATGGTCCTGATTTTGCTCTGCCTGTTCGTCCTGATGCTCTGCCTGTGGACGTACCTCACCATACAGACCATACAATCGACATTGTTCCAGCAGAAAGTCTCCGACCTGGACCAACTTATCGCAAGCTCGGCGGATTACCTGAAGCTGTACACCGACGGCATCAACAACTCCTTGCTGAACCTCTCCAGCACCATCGAGGTGCTCAACAACCCCGATCTACTCCCTTCGGTCATCACTTCCTTCCAGAAGGAACACTCGACCAAGGTGTACAATGTGCTGTACCTTGCCTCATCCACCGTATATTCCAATGAAATGTACCTCTACGAAGTGGTTCAGCCCAAGATATATGACGCATTCCTGCAAAAAGCGTTTGCTTCCACCTATGAAGGCATCCAATGGTCTGAACCGTACATATCCCCCCTTTCCCTGCAGACGACTATCGCACTCTTCAAGCCCATCCCGGGAGCTGAGAAACGGATCATCTTGGTGGAGCTGAACCTGCAGGACCTCACCCGATCGTTGTCGAAACAAATCGATGATGCATCATGGGCCATCATCACCCAACAAGGCAACATCGTCTACCAAAGCACGCCGGTAACCTATCAGGTCGATCAGCCACATGTCTTCGGACAGGATGCGGAGAGATTGCTCGCCACACAGATGCCTTCCGGCTCCCTGTGCATGGTCAACGGAGAACCCTACATCTTTTGCTACCACAAGAAAGCGCTTGCCAATTGGGACATCGCCGCCTTCATGCCCTCCAAGACCTTTGAAGCCACCATCCGGCCATTCGTTTACCAAGTCCTCATCCTCGGCATCCTGGTCCTGGCCGTCATGGAAGTGGTCACCCAATTCATCGGCCATTCCTTCAGCAAGCCGCTGATCAACCTGTCCAAGAAGCTCCAAAACGCTTCGGATCTCAACGACATCGACTTGACCACCGAATGCAACAGGGGCAACGATGAAATCGGCATCCTGGCACGGTCTCTCCAGGAACTGCAACAAAAGATCAAGTCATTGGATAAGAAGCAGAAGGAATTGATGGAGCAACGTCGACAGTTGGAGATCAGGATGCTCCAGGCTCAAATTCACCCGCATTTTCTGGGGAACACCCTTTCCTGTATCGCCAGCTTGGCAAAGGAGCATAAGAGCGACGAGGTGTCCAGTTCCTTGCAGGCATTGATCCACCTGCTGCGTTTCAGCATCACGGACACCAATTCTCTAGTCCCTCTTGGAGACGAACTGGCATGCACAGAAAGCTATCTCAAGCTCAGGCAGATGCGTGCACCCGATCTGTTCACCTATGAGATCTTCGTGCCGGCATCCCACGCCAGCCATCTGGTCCCCAAACTGATACTCCAGCCAATCGTCGAGAACAGCATCGTCCATGGGTTTCAAAGCAAGCATAAAGAAGGATCCATCGTCATCATCTCGTATGAGAAGGACGGCCATCTGCTCCTCAACCTGCAGGACAATGGGACAGGCATGGATCCGCAACGGCTCGCAGCTGTGCGATCCGGCACCTTTTCTTCTCCTTCACGCAAGGAAGGCATTGGGTTGAACAATGTCTTCAACCGCCTGACACTGAACGACCCGAACAGCAAAGGCGGAACAATCACCAGCACGCAGGATGAGGGGACGACCGTGACATTGGATCTCGGTCTGGCCCCGCATCCTATTTGAGCTTCTCATCAACACCCGAATCTCCCACCACGCAAGGTCATCAAGCCTCACTTTCAGGAAGAGGCAAGTCCATGTTCCAGTACCAGGATCGATGCGTTTCCTGTAGTCCTCATAGACCCGCTTCTGATCCTCATCCAAGATGTCTTTGACGAGTTCTATGGCGCTTTCCTACCTGCTGGTGTCGCTCTGCAGGTTGATGTACTCCTTGCCCGGCTTGTGCAAAGCTTCTATTCAACCGCCACAAATGACGATGCCGTACCTTTTTTCATGTGCCGCCATCACCAGTGTCTCGTAAAGGCTTTGGGACGATTCTCCGATCAACCATAGTCTGCCTTGCATGCGCCTTCCCTTGCGGAAACATCGTGCCGAACAATTCCTCCGCTGAAGAGACGTAGACGACCTTGATGCCCGGATCCCCGTCCTTCCAGACGGAGAGCACGTCACCTTTGTTCCCCTCGGGAAGGATGATCTGCTTCATGCCGGCATTGACGGCAGCCTGGATTTTCTGCCTGATGCCGCCCACGCGGATGACAAACCCCATCAGTGAGATCCCACCGGTCAGTGCAATGCCTTTTTTCGCCGGAATGTCCATGAAGCAGGAATACATGGCGCAGGCGATGGCAAGACCTGCCGAGCCGCCATCCTTCCGGTACCCGTCAGGGAAGTTCACATGGCAGTCGGACCCGTCGGCCTGCACACCCTTTGACTTCAGGTACATCCGCATGTAAGAGAAAGCGACGAACGCCGATTCCTTCATGGAATCGCCGATCCCACCGGTCAGGACAAGCTTTCCGCTTCCCGGCATCCTCACCGCCTCAACGGAAAGAAGCGAGCCGAAATCAAGGGCATCGAAGACGCAAAGCGCATTGACGAACCCCACGCAACCATCCCCGTCAATCCGTCTTAGGACGCTCTGGACAGAAGGCCCAAGATACCTGAGGATGTCATATACGGTGAACTCATGTTCCGCAGCCCTCTTCCCTTGGAGAACATCGGACTGGTAGCCGAAGACCATGCGTGTCATGTTCTCCTCCACATCACGCACACCGGGCGTGAGGCAGTAGCCACAGACCATTTGTCCGATGAGTTTTTTCGGAAACAACGGGACGGACACTCCCTTCCTCATGAGATCCATCAGCTTGGGAAGCACATAGTCCTCGGCTATCCGCTGCTTTTCCTCCATCGAGTATCCGGGCACCCTGATCATCTCGAGCCGGTCAAGCAGGGGGGCCGGAATGCATGACTCGTCGTTGGCGGTGAGGATGAACAGCACGCCGGAGACATCGATGGGGACATCGATGAAGGCATCGACGAACTCCCTGCTCTGCTGGCAGTCAAGCACCTCCAGCAGGACAGCGGCAGGATCGCCATTGGAGTTGTCGTGGGCCATCTTGTCGACCTCATCGATGACGAACACCGGTGTCCGGCTTCCGGAAGCGATAAGCCCCTTCACAATCTGGCCACAATGCGCCAAGTGGTATTCCTTCGATACGCCCTTGAGGGAAAACGAGTCATTGAGACCGCCGGCGCAATATTTGTAGAACCCGCAGTCCATCGCCTTTGCGATCGCCTTCGCGATGCTTGTCTTTCCCGTCCCCGCCGGTCCGACAAGACAGATCGACTTGCCGCTGTAGCCGGGAGCGTTCTTCTTCATCGTGATGAAACGAAGAACAGCTTCCTTCACTTCTTCCATGCCATAGTTGGATGCGTCCAGTTCGGCACGGACAGAGGCGATATCGCATGGTGGTTTCCTCACGTCCAGCGCGATGAGTTTTCCGATGACATCCATGACGTCCTTGATCTCCAGGGCATCCGGTATCCGATTGCTCTCGGTCTTCTTCGCCTTGAACTCCGCCCTCAACGCGTCATACCGCCTGATGAGGGTGAGGTCCCGACCCTCGATCGTCCACTTCACCGCCTTGGCCCACGTGTTCTCCTCATCGGGATCATCGTTCTGGCCGTGCAGCTGACTCTTCAGGTACTGATACCTTTCCGGATCACCCTTGAATGCCTTCCTGAAATACCTCAGGTCAGCGGAAACGGTACCCGATGGACTCACGAAGTAACCACCGGATACCAGCTCATTGTCCTTGGCTTTCCCGCCATCCGCTTCCGTCTTCCCCTTCGCCATGCAACCTCCTTGGTTTTCCTTTTTCCATGACCCGATGGCCTCTCATCAGCATCACCTTCTCTTCCTTCTTGGCTTCCACGCTCTTGGAAAGAAGGATGGTCATGGTGCGACTACGTCGCTGGGCAAGTGCTTGCTTCACCCGTCCTGGTCCGGTGGAATTGCAGTTCCATCGGACTGCCGTTTTGTCTCCACCTTTCTATATTCTGGGTTGCTCCCCAAAAACCAAATAAAAAACTCAACTTTTTTTCACTTTTTCCATTTCCTGATTCAAAACCCATCCCCAACGTTTTGGGGAAGGTGGCATGGACGGAACCGGAGGGGAATGCGGGAGCATGACGCATCGGTTTTCAGGGAAAAGAAGAATGTCCATGCAAGCGATCGCCGAACAACAACGGTATCCTTTCCATAACTGATGCAGGGTGTATATTGGGACAGGTATTCGTCGCAAGACGATGATGTGTTTTTTGAGCAACCGCTGTGGATGCTCAGATACCGTTGAAGTAAGAGGGGATTACCTTGGTATATAAATCCAAAGTCTATGAAACATACTCCAGAAGGAAAACAGGCATGGAATACGAAGGAGATGGAACGACCATAACAAACTTTTTAGCTGAAACGAGTACTTTTCTGGATGGTATGGTCAAAAACCCTTATCTGGTTCACAGGACATAGAGCATCGCCTTTACGAGGGATGGAATTGATGCTACCCTGGCATTGCAGAGAGGCGGAACCTAATGGAAAGAAAAGACTGGACGGAGGATGAAGAGGTACTTGCCTTATGCCTCTACTACGAGCTTCCTCCCCGTCTCCATGACAAGAACACACCTCAAGTGAAGCAACTCGCCTCCCTCCTTGGACGCTCTGTCGGCAGTGTCGTCTACAAACTAGGAAATCTGAAGGCGCTGGATACAAGCCAGAACGGCGTTGGCTTTTCCCACGGTGCAGCGATGGATCGTATCGTCTGGAACAAATACCTGAACCACCCGTATGAGATGTTTGCACGGAAAGACCAAATCCTTGCTGACAGTTCAATAAATGGTGTTGCTGAAGCTCCTCCCCTACGGATACTCCCGGAGATGGAGCTGGAAAAGATTGGACTGACCGAAGACTTCTCGGAAGAAGACAAGAAACGCCTCCAAAACATCCGAGAGAAACAGTGGGCTTTCAGACAATCACTTATGACCGGTTTTGCCGGCAAGTGTTGCTTGACAGGCATCTCCACTCCGGATTTCCTGATTGCCAGCCATATCGTCCCCTGGTGTCATGATAAGGAGAACCGCCTCAATCCACGAAACGGTCTTCTTCTGAACGTCTTCCTCGACAAGGCATTCGACAAAGGCTACATCTCGGTTGATGCAAAAGATTATTCCGTCTTGGTTTCCCATTCCATCAAGGATGAAGAGATAATGAACCGGTTGAGTCCATTCGAGGGTCAGATAATCCATCTCCCCTATAATCCAGATAGATATCCGGAAACACAGTTCCTCGAATACCATAATGATAAGGTGTTCGAGCATTTTCTGTAAAAAGCCATTTCGGCTACTTCTCTGGCAACCGGACAAGGCCGTTGCATGAGAACATCTCCTTGATGGTCTGATGGGAAAGCACCTTATGCCCATTCTGTACCATGTCAACCATCTTGATGATGGTACTGACCGTTGCAGCAGAACCATTCACTCCTGTACCTTCATGAAGGGTGTGGATATTCGCCTCGATGTTCTTGCCAAAACCACCAGCGATATACGAGAAGAAGGCCAATGTCGAAGAAAGCTTGTCCCCCGGACAATTCCGCATGCGAAGGTTTCTTCGGAAGACTGGAACATGAGATGTCCTGCAATCATACATGGATTGGAGTATCTCTAGAAGGATTCGTTCGGATCCTGGACGCCTGTCTTCATTGGTATAATGTGAAGAGGATCAAGGTCTCTCTCTTTAGGGGGTTACAGGAAGAAGTTCGGATTAACCGCCTAAACAAGTCCACCTTTTTGTCCGGCCCCCCCCAGCGACACCGTATCTCCGGTGGAAGCCCAAGAAGACATCGACAGCTACAAGAAAACAGGCTTTCGACCTGTTGACCTACCATCTCACCTACTCTTCCTTGCCCGATGATTTCGTCCAAGCAAAGACGGAGATGGTCAGAGGAAGGTCCTGAACCAAGTATGTGTACTTGGCTTCTCCATCCTAGGCATCTCGGCCACCTACACGTTCTGGATCGAAGGGTCGACGGGATTCTGCTTGAAATCATCATTCGTCAGCAGCGAGCACAACGCCGACGTGACCATTACGTATACTGTGTTTTCGATGAGTCCCGTCTGAGCCATCGTTTCATTCCTTGACGCCCCCGATCATCAGGCCGGAGACGAAATGCTTCTGGATGAACGGGTAGATGATGAGCACCGGAAGCATTCCAAGGACCATCACCGCCATCTTGGTGTTGCTGTAGACGTAATGACCTCCACCGAGAGCATCGTCGGCCTCGAAGATCAAGCCGCGGAGCACCACCTGCAATGTGTATTTCCTGCTGTCGTTGATGAACATGATCACTTCAAAATACCGGTTCCAGTAACTGACGAAATAGAACAGGGTGACGGCAGAGATGATGGAAACCGACAGTGGGATGATGATGGAAAAGAGGATTATCATGTCGTTGCATCCATCAAGTTTCGCTGATTCCACCAGCGATTCAGGAATGGAGGACATGTAGTTCTTGATAATGATCACATTGAACGTGGAAACAGCCACAGGCACGATGATGGCGGCGGTCTTGTTGAGGAGATGCAGGGAGCGGACCACGACATAGAATGGCATGATGCCGACATCAAACACCAGCGTGAATGTCAATATGCCCATTAAGAACTTGCGTGCGATCAAATCCTTGCGGGAAAGGGCATACCCCAGAGGTATGGAAATGACCATGGAAAGCAGTGTGCCCGCCACTGCTACGAACAGCGAGTTCCGGAACGCCCGCATGTACCCGCTGTGGAGGACCCTGTCGTAGTTTCCAAACGTGAAGGATTTCGGGACAAGCAGATAGTTGTTGCCAATCACGTCGACGTCCTCGGACAGAGAAGTGATCACGACGTTCCAGATGGGGATGATGATCGACAGGCACACCAAGCCGAGGATGATCTTGTTGAAGACATTGAACACCTTCCTACCGGATGATTCCTTGATTCTGTTCATGAAGCGCCTCCTACAGAATGGGTTCCTCAAGGAACCTTGCGCTGATCTTGTTTGTCGACAGGACGAGGATCAGGCTGATGACCGAGGTGAACATGCCGACCGCAATGGAATATCCCATGTCGCCGGAGAGGATGCCTTCCCTGTACACATAGGTCTGCAACACGTCCGCGACGTCATACACCGCTGAATTGTACATCAGCACATGGGCGAGATTGAGCAACAACATCGTCACGATGGTCGGTCTCATCGAAGGCAGCGTGATGTTCCACAACTGCCCCCAACGACCGGCTCCATCGATGGTCGCAGCCTCATACAGCTGCGGCTCGATGGTAGTGAGTGCCGCAATGTAGATGACAGCCCCATAGCCCATCTGCCGCCAGATGTAACTGGTGACGATCACGGAGCGGAAGTGTTTTGCGCTCGCCATGAAATAGATCGGCTCTACCCCAAACAACCCAAGAAAGGCATTCACCGGCCCCGAGGTTGGGGAAAGCAGATTGACGAAGATGGAACCGACGACGACCCAGGAGAAGAAATACGGGATGTAGATGAGGAATTGGATCGTCTTCTTGGCTCTGAAGCTCTTCAATTCGTTGATCAAAAGCGCAATGATCAATGGCATGGGGAAATAGAACAGGATGTTCAGCATGCTGATGACCAACGTGTTCCGGAACGCCTTCCAGAACACCGCCGAGGTCAGGAGGCGGTGGAAGTTCTCGAAACCGATGAACGACACCTTCGCCTTGAACCCATAGTCGGTGAACGCAAGCCCCAACCCAAGCATGGGCAGGTACTTGAACAAGATGTACCAGACCAATCCGGGAAGCACCATCACCATGAGGTATTTCTGGCGGAGAGCCTTGCGTTGAAACGCCTTCCACTTTCCAATGCTTTGCCTTTTTCCCATCATCTTGAACCCCTCTCTCCAAAAGAATGACACACGGATGCCGTTTGCTCCCCTTCCTGCACCCCGGGACCGACGAAGAGCATCCAATCGCCTTTTGCCACATGCACGGAACCATCCTCGCCAACTCTGCGGAACCTTGTGTACGGGATACACAGCGAGACCACCCTATGATTCCCGCGGGGGATCATCGTTCTGGCGAAGGATGCCAGGAACGGGTGCGGATGTCCTTGTGACAGCGTCACGAACGTGACCTCATCCCCATCCATCGGACCATCATTGTCCACAATGACCTGCACCGCCACGGAATCCGCATTCCACGTGAATGCGACATCGTGGTAACGGAACCTGGTGAATGACAAGCCGAAGCCAAATGGATACAGGGGCTCCTCCTCCAGATAGCGATACGTCCTGCCCTTCATAGAATACTCAGTGAACGGAGGAAGTTTCGTCTCCGCCTTGTAGAACGTCACCGGCAGTTTACCCGAAGGGCAGACCCTTCCAAGCAGGATGTCAGCGACAGCACTTCCTCCGGCCTGCCCAGGATACCATATCTGCAAAAGAGCCTTCACAGAAGAATACCCTCCAATCTCAGGATCCAATGCGCCTCCACAGGAGAGCAACAGGACCACAGGCTTGCCACTCTGGCTGACGGCATCCAAAAGCTGGCGTTGGCAAAGCGGGAGGCGGAGGTCTTCCCGGTCGCCGGCGATGCCGCCGTTGCCATCGTCATGCATCTCCCCTTCATACCGTTCATCCAACCCAAGGCAAAGGATGACGACATCACTTGCATCACAGACGGCAAGGGCCTCACTCAGACGATCCCCGTCACGGGCAAGCCGCTCGACATGCATCCCCATCACATCGCACCCTTGGGAATACAAAATCCGGGTATCGGGCATCGCCTGTCGAAGCCCTTCCAGGATGGTCACCCCCCTGCTGGCAGTCCCATGATAGTTTCCCATAAGGACAAGCCTGCTGTCCGCCTCAGGCCCGATGACGCCAAGCACCTTCACATCCACCAAGGGAAGGAATCCGCCATCGTTTTTCAAAAGCACGATGCTCTCCTGAGCCGCTTTCAGCGCTATGTCAGCATGCTCCTGGCAATCCACGACGGAGAACGGGATGTCTTGGTATGCGGCATGCTCGTCCCCAAAACCCAGCAAGCATCTGATGGTCATCACCCGGATGCATGCCTCTTTTACACATTCCTTCCCCACGAGGCCTTCCTGAAGCGCCTGGGGAAGATATGCATAGGTGCAACCACAATTCAAGTCGCAACCACTTTTCAAGGCCAACGCCGCCGATTGCACAGGCGTCTTGGTGACATGGTGCCCTTCATGGAAATCCCTCAACGCCCAACAATCGGAGATGAACATGCCTTGGAAATTCCACGCATCCCTGATGAGCGAGCGTATCAGGCTTGATGCACAGCAGGGGACGCCATCCACTTCGTTGTACGCCCCCATCACCGCACTCACGCCCGCTTCCTTCACTGCGGCTTCAAAAGCAGGGAGATACGTCTCCTCCAAATCCTTTTGCGAAGGCTCGGCATTGAAATGATGTCTCACCGCCTCCGGTCCGCTGTGCGCCACAAAATGCTTGACGCATGCGGCGCATCGCAACGTCCTCTTGTCATCGCCCTGCAAACCTTCAATGAATGCGACGGCCAGAATGGAGGTGAGCACGGGGTCCTCACCGTATGTCTCCTGTCCCCGTCCCCATCGGGGATCACGGAAGATGTTCACGTTCGGAGACCACACGGACAAGCCTTTGTAGATGCCACGGTCACCCTGTTTGGCAAATGCGATGTGCTTTGCCCGTTGTTCCGTGGAGACGATGCCACCGATACGGCGCATCATTGGTTCATCAAACATCGCCGCCAAGGCGATGGCCTGAGGGAACACTGTCGCAGTACCGGAGCGCGCCGCACCATGGAGACCTTCCCCCCACCAGTTGAAGGCGGGCAGTCCCAACCTTGGGATGGAGGGTGCGTCATGGAGCAGTTGCCCGCACATCTCGCTTGTGGTCATGTTTGAGACAAGTGCTTCGGCTCTTCGCCGCGCATCCTGCCATGCCGATCGTTCCATATGACTCCTGAAATCAAAGACCGGTCCCCGGGAAAATTCGGGGACCGGAAAAACGGAACATCATTTCGCCAATGATGCGTTCAGCTCTTCAAGGATCTTCGGTCCGCCGATGCTCTTCCAGAAGTTCTGGTNCTCGGCCATGCCTTCCTTGACCGTAAGGTTGCCGATGACGACCTTGGAGACAATGGATTCCCTGGTCGACTTGATTGATGGAGCGACACGGTCATAGGCTTCTGAAACGCCGACTGGCACATCAGCAGAATGGTTCGGGCCAAGGTATTTCGCTGATTCCTTGATGCAAGCCCTCTGCTGGTTGATGCCCTTTATAAGCGTATCATCAAGCTTGAACGACAGCTTGGAAAGATTGATGTCCAGGAACGAATCCGACAGGTAATTCAACGTGTATTTGTACCCTGAGTTCTGGGCTTTCGCTGTCGGCGTGATTTTCCCGTTCGCATCCAGAGTGTAATGCTTTCCTTCCACTCCAATGCCGTAGAACGCAGGATAGAGCACAGGATCGGTGACGATGGTCTCAATGACCTTGAATGCGGCATCCGGGTTCTTCGTCTTGGAAGAGACCAGCCATGCAGTCTGGGTCGCTTCGTTGAGCGTACCGCCATCCCCACGAGGTCCGACAAGCTTGTAGATGAGCTGCACCTCGGTCGGCTTCTTTGCGGCGATTGTCTGCTGGACGTAGTTGATGTAGTTGGTGATGTAGTCGATATCCGATGCAGTCTGTGCCGTGTACGTCTTCTCCCGCATCTGGTTGTTCTCGGTCGTGATGAATTCCTTGTTCAGAATGCCATCTTCATACAATTGGTGCAGATACGTGAGGGCCTCCTCCATCTCTGGAGTCTGGAATCCATCAAAGTACTTCCCATCAACCTTGCACACCCCGCCCCAGGCGCCGAACGAATTGAAGAAGAACTGGAAGTTGTCGATCCACTTGGGGAAGGTAAACGGCGTGATGCCGCTGCCCACCAGTTTCTTCATCTCGGTGCGGAACTCTTCGGTGGTCGGAGCCTGAGAGAGTTTGATGCCATACTTATCCATGATGTCCTTCCGGATGTAGATGCCTTTGGACTTTGGATAGTTGTAGGGTACAAAATAGATTTTGCCGTCGACATACGGGGTCTTGAACAACTCGGGATCAATGACGGACAGGGCTTTTGAATTCTTGATATAACCGGTCAAGTCAAGCAACTGTCCACGGGCTGCCATTTGCGGGATCTTCACCATCGCCTGCGCCACGATGAAGATGTCCGGCGCATCACCGCTGTTGACCAGTGTGGTGACCTTGTCCGAATAGCTGGCGAGTGGAGAGATGATCGGGTTGATGGTATATCCGGTTTTCTCCTTGATGAGCTGCGAGACACTGTCCTGAAGCTCGGGATCCGTGCTGATGCCGTAGGTGTTGTCTGCCGTCGCCAGTGAGATGACCGTCTCTTTTACCGGCCCCTGCTCCGCCTTGCCCTGTGCGGGTGCCGCATCCAGCACGACCGCCAGAAGCACCAATGCCGTCAATGACTTCTTCAATAGGGATTTCATTGTTTCCTCCTCTTTGGAACCTGTTTCCTTTTATCGGACACTTTGTTGTATACGTAAAAAAGTATAGGACTGTTCTGCAAAGTGGTGGTTGTCCATTGTTTGCAAATAACTTGCTATTTTCCGTATCTCAAAACTACGAATCATGACTTCGAAAAAAACCAACCATGAATGTTCCAAGGAAAATGGAACCATGATATCATGGGGGAAAAACAGCACATCGGAGGCACATATGGATTGCAACATCACCTTTTCCGCACGTTTCCATTACCGACAAGGCGGAGGAGTGAGCCTCCATTGCCACAGCGCCGACTGGCAGGTGCAACTGGTGTACGGAGGCGGCGGGACCACCGCCGTGAACGACACCCGATTTCCCATCAAAGAAGGGGATGTGGTACTCGTCCACAGGAAAGCGAGCCACTCGTTCCTGGTCGGTCCTGAAGGGATGAAAACGCTTGAGGTGAAATTCGTAACGGAAGACAAGGATGTCGTCTCCATGCTCTCGCACATCGACACCCTGTTCCATGACGAGAACCACCAGCTGTTCGATCTTTTCACCAGGATTGTCGCAGAGGGACAAAGAAAAGTAATTGCCTATAGAACCATGTGCGATGCCCTGTTGATGGAAAGTATCGCAGTTATGATGAGATTGAGTTCAGGAAATGCCATCGTTCATACAGAAAACGAACCGAACAAGTCCCCGGTAGGCCAACCTGCCTCTTTGGCGATCCAAGCTGCAAACGAGTATATCTACCGGCACATGGACAAGAATTTCACCCTTGGCGACCTTGCCGCCGGCTGTGGTTACAACCAAGATTACCTGTATCGCGCGATCAAGAAGGAATATGGAGTCTCTGCCATCCAGTATGTGAACAAGCTTCGGTTCGACCAAGCGAAGCGCTTGATGCAACACACTGAACTCTCACTCTCAGAAATCGCATGGAACCTTGGGTTTGACAGCATCCAGTACTTCTCAAAGTTCTTCCGGCAACATGCCCACACCTCCCCGTCCGATTATTGCAACAAGGTGCGGAGCACGATCAGGATCGACTACTGACATACGGAAAAAAGCAACCTATTGTTTCCATTCGTACAATACCTTTCCTTTATTCCAAAGCTATAATTCCTCATGGATCCAGTGAATCCTTATGTTAACTTTTTTCAGCTGAGGAGTCGATCATGGGAAAGAAACGGTATGCGCAGGTCGGGACGGGTGGAAGAGCTCGGATGTACTACGAAGCCATTGCGACAACGTACAAGGACAGTTGTGAGCTGGTCGGATTCTGCGACCAAAGCCAAACGCGCATGGATTATTCAAACGCCACATTGCAAGACCTGGGATATCACAAAGTGCCCACCTATGAAGCCGCTTCGTTCGAGAAGATGATCGACGAGACGAAACCGGACATCATCATCGTCACCAGCATCGACAGGACGCATGACGACTACATCGTACGTGCGATGGACAAGGGGTGTGACGTCATCACGGAGAAACCCATCACCATCGATGAAGAGAAAGCGCAGAGAATCATCGATGCACAGAAGCGTACAGGAAGACACATCAGGGTGGCCTTCAACTACCGCTACGCCCCCCACCACACCATGATGCGGAAATTGTTGATGGAACAAGTGATAGGACAGCCGTTCAGCGTCCATTTCGAGTGGAACCTCAACACGGTCCATGGTGCGGACTACTACCGCCGGTGGCACAGCAACAAGGCGAACAGCGGCGGGTTGCTCGTCCACAAAGCCACCCACCATTTCGACTTGGTGAACTTCTGGCTGGACACGGAGCCGAAAACCGTATTCGCCTTCGGATCCCTCAACTTCTATGGACGCGCAGCAGCAGAGAAACGTGGGGTCAAGGACTTCTACTACCGCTGTTACGGGAGCGAGGCAGCCAAAAACGATCCATTTGCGATCGATATCGAGCACAACCCACAACTCAAAGGCCTGTACTTGGACGCCGAGGCGGACAGCGGATACATCCGCGACCGGAGCGTGTTTCGGGACGACATCTCCATCGAAGACACGATGAACGTCCTGGTCAAATACCGTAATGGCGTACAGATGTCGTATTCCCTGAACTCCTACCTCCCTTGGGAAGGATTCAATGTGGCCATCAACGGCAGCAAGGGAAGGATCGAATACACCGCATTGGAGAAGCCATACATCAATGCTGGAGGGGACAAGGGTGCGGAAGGCGCCACAGTGTTCCACAAAATCCGGGTATGCCCGATGTTCGGCGCCGCTTACGAAGTCCCCATCGAGACAAAACCGGGAGGACATGGCGGTGGGGACCCCGCCCTTCTGGATGACATCTTCCTGGAGGTTCCTCCTGAGGATGTGTTCCATCGGGCCGCCGACTATCGTGATGGCATCAAATCAGCCCTCACGGGCATTGCAGCGAACAAGTCCATCGCATCAGGCCTGCCTGTAGACGTATCATCCTTGGTCACATGGTGAGAGGCAAGATATGGATGGACATCAACTCCTGTCTGAGGATTTCTCATCGTTCAAACTCGGCGACTTCCCTTACGACCATGACCATTCCGCCATGGGGGAATACCAGTATTACCCGGAAACCGGGTATAAAGGCATATGGTTCGACCCAATCTCCAATTGGGATTACAAAGGCCCCTCGTGGATAATCACCGACCCGCTCCTTGACAACAGGCACTGCATGGAACAGATGCGGATGTGTACGCCGAAACAGAAGGAAGCGGTTCCTGTTTTGGTTGCAGGACAGACAGACTGGACGGATTACACCGCGACCATCACGTTCCGTCCCCTGTCGTCCGACGAGATATCCGGCTTTCTCTTCCGCTACCAGACCAGCATGATGCATTATGGACTTTACTTGAAAAAAGGGATGGTCGTCGCAGAGCGGGTCTGCAAGACGGAACGGAAGGTCCTCGCAGAAGCGCCTTTCGACTGGTCCACCGACACCTTCCATACGCTGTGCGTGTCCATCAAGGGCGGACAATTCACGTGTCTCGCCGATGACAAGCATGTTTTCTCTTTCACAGACAACATGTACAGAGATGGATGCATCGCGCTCTCTTCGGCGATGCCCGCACAATACCGCTCGGTCCAAGTCTCCATGCCTGATGAAAGCTATGAAAAGCTACAGGACGAACGGAAGCAGGCGGCGTGCAGGCGGCAGGCGAAGTCCGACAGACTTCCCAAGCCTGTCCTGTGGAAAACCTATGATCTGGAGGATTTTGGGGCCGGGAGGCAAATGAGGTTCGGGCACCTCACGGGAACTGACGAATTGTTTTTTGTCGTCTGCCAGCACCAAAGGAGGGTCTACAAGGACCGCTATCCGTTCATCAGTTGCATGACGGCGGTGAGTTTTGAAACAGGGAAAGTTCTATGGCAGAAGGGCGAGCCGAGGGATGACGATGATGTCATCATGCTGACCACAGACCTGCCCTTCCAAGTCTATGACATTGATGGGGACGGCATCGACGAAGTCATCTGTTCATGGAACTTCACGTTGATGATCCTTGATGGACCGACGGGATCGGTAAGGGCTTCCATCCCGACTCCGCGCAATGAAGACAGGCCGGAGGATGTGACCGGGCTTGAATTCGGCAGGTTCGCGTTCGAACGTCTCAATGTCGACGCCATCCGCATCGTCAACGTCACAGGAAAGGCAAGACCCAGTGACATCTTGATAAAAGACCGGTACGCCCGCCTGTGGCTGTACGACAAGGACCTGCATTTCCTGTGGAAGTTCTCGAAGTACAATACCGGGCATTTCCCTTACGGGTATGATTTCGACCATGACGGGAAAGATGAGCTTTTCAGTTGCTACAACATGGTCGATCACGACGGGAAGCTGTTGTGGTCCCTTCCCATCACCACGGACCATACAGATGAGATCATCATCGGCAAATTCTCACCAGCGGATAAAGAGGACAAGATAGCCATCGTCTCCGGTTGGGAGGGGTTCATGCTGCTCGATGTCCATGGAAACATCCTTGTCAGGGACATCAACGGGCATGGGCAGAGAATCAGCATCGGTTCATACATCCCCCGCATGGAAGGACTTCAGATATGCACGACGACGTATTGGGGAAACAACGGAATCATCTACATGCATGACGGGGATGGGAACGAGCTTTGGCATAAGGAAATGCGATGCAATGGCAACATCATCTCGCCGATCAACTGGGACGGTTCAGGGAAGGACCTCATGCTCATGAATGCGGTTGTCGGCTTGATGGATGGTGAAGGAGACGTGGTCGCCACCTTGCCGGACGACGGGCATCCAGTCCTTTGCAGCGAAGTCCTGGATGTTACCGGAGATGGAAGGGAGGAGATTCTCTGCTGGGACAGGAAACACCTGTCGGTGTACACGCAGGACCGAGCCATGGTGCAACAGAGCCGAGGTGCATACACCCCGGAGAAGTACGCCAGGTACAATGCGTCGAATTACCGTGGCGAGTTCTCCTTTCCCTTCTGGAAGAAGTAAGGGCCAGGCAAGGGAGCCCCTCCGGACATAGTATTGCCATTTGTCATGCATCATGACTCGTCGTTGGCGATGAGGAGAATGCAAATGTCAAGCAGTTTTTTATAAGGAGGGTGTGGACGAAAAGTTGGACTTTTCTATGATGCTAGACCAAAACTCCTACGGTACCTAAGAGGGCTCTTCCCTCCCAATGACAGTTTGATACGCTTTTCATGATACCGATAGATGTAATCATCCAGCAGTGCACAGAACTCCTCAATCGATACTCCAAACCATGAACGGATAGAGAACATCCCATTCTTCAATCTGCCAAAGAAGCCTTCGCAAGCCGAATTGTCCGGCGAGCAGCCTTTCTTCGACATNGACCGTACCAATCCTGCATTATCCATTCTTTCAATCCAGCCAGACCAACGATAGTGACATCCACAATCGGTATGCACCAAAGGGCATTCACCCACAACCTCATCCAGTATCGAGTTTGCCATCTCCGCATTGGGGCTCGGCCCCCGGGTCCAGGAAGTGACGTAGCCGCCAAAGCAGTCAACGATAAGAGAGAGATACACTTTCCCGACGGGAATTCTGGATTCAGTGATGTCGCTCAGCCATTTCTCGTTGGGATTCCCGGCATGGAAACCGCGCTTGGGCAGATTCTCGATCTCCGGGCTGTGCTCTCCCTTGTATGAGCTGTATTTCTTTCTCTTCACAGATGGTACGACAAGGCTCTCCCCATGCATGAGGCGAAGGATCACCTTATCAGAAATGATGCTTCCATCGGAAGGCAGGACTGCATGTGGCCTGCGATAGCCGTAACCCTGCCGTTTTTCAGCGAATGCCTCTCTCAGGTCTTTCCTGACAAGCTCATACTTATCATCGCATGGCCTTGATAGAAATAGTTGCTCTTCGCCATATGCAGGGAAAGCAGCTGCTGCTTTATGGGATTAATCGGACTTCTAACAGAGTCTAGAAACGATGAACCGATAACGGGAAAGAGGCATGGTCGAATGGTAGTATCATAGGATAAGTATTGTGAACATACGACGAACCATCCTTTGCCCGGAAGAACAAAGCTACCTCAAGCCTTTCTGGAAAGCATCTTCTTTCTAGAAAACCAGAAGTCTGGCTTTCAGTTGTTATCTTTCAAAGCCTTTATAAATTCATTTTTTTCGGTATCTGAAAGTTCTTTGAATTGCATGATAAGGGCTTCGACCTTTTTTTCGCTTATAAAGGCACAAACCATCTTCAACATACCATTAGCTTCCTCTTGATCTTCTCCAACCAAAGAAACAGGAGGATTCTGAAGAGTGGCCTGAAGCCACAAAGCTTCCTTCAATGAATGCATTTCGTTAAGTTTGTTCTTTTGTTGAATAGCCCATTCATGACTAATTTTTACAAACCCCTTCTGTCGGGATGCAATCATTTTATCTACAATAGCCTTATCATCCAGCAATGGAGATTTGATTGATGCAATCTTCTTTTTAGCAGACTCACTCTCATTCTCCAACATCTTGCTGGAAGTAGCATAGTTGAAAGACAAGTGGATCTGTTCAAGTATTTTCAGCTCATTTTCCAAACTCTCAAGCTTTGCTTGCCCTTCAGTGCCAAAAAAATAGATTCTTAAACCATCAATCCTCTGCCTTAGGTCCCCAATCTGCACATCATCCAAAAGAGTCATCGAAGAAATACAATCCAGTTCCTTTCTCTTTTTATCATCAAAGTCCTGGAACAAAACCTGTACTTTTTGAATGCGATCTTCCCACTTGTCAAAAGGATTATATTGGCATTTTTCACAGTCAGGAAGGTTTTTTTGTATCTCCTGCAAAAGGTTCTTACATGTCTTCATATCCTGTGCAACCCGTAGATAATTCAAACCATCAATCATCTTTGAATCATCTTCCAGCGTATAAACTTGGCTCACAAAGGTATTGGATTTTTGTTGTAGAGAAACAACTATTTTACGTTGTTCAACACTTTCATCCAAATACCGTTCAAGAGTAGACGCCAATGAATTGAATTTATAGTTATGCAAAAACTTTATCACATATTTGTAATTACTAACCTTGGTGTTGTAGTTGTCATTCCTTTCTGTTGGGATAATGGGATTATTCGCATTCCAGTTAGTTACCATTGAGCCTATTAAGTCTTCAGCATCTTTCATATCGTTCTGGACTTCCCGAATATCAAAAGAAGACCACTGCTCTTTCAAAAAGTTCATTTCATCATTCAATTTATACAAGTTGTCATAAGCTACAAACAAAAGCTTGAGAGATCCGCTCGTTCCATCAACTTTCTCTTTTGTGACATTATAATTCCCTAGAACATCCTCATACTTCTTGATAGCAATTTCCGCTTTACATGACGCTTGATCCAAGGCAGATAATTGAGTTGAGTAATTTGATGGCAAATCAATATTCTGCGCAATCAAGGAATCGGCTTTTCGTTTACACTCAAGAACACCTCTGTTTGTCTTTGCTTTTGTGTACTTGTCCATCAAATCTTTCCACACATAGCTGTTGTCAACACGAACATACAAATACAGTTGTTTCAATAAATCAGGGTCAACACTTTTTTGCTTTAAAATGAATAGGTTTTTCGCTTTGTCCATCTGATTTATATACACGTAAAGCGACTCGTTATAGATTGTTTGATTATTGCATTTCCAACCATATTTTGAACTTCTCATTGCATAAAACAAGAAAACGATGATACTTGCAACCGTCGAATTTGCTCCATAAGGAGGTTTTTGCATCAGGACAAATAAATCATAAAAGGAAGTACTGTTTTGCTGGACTATCTCGTCAAATTGGGAGAACAATTTCGATAAATTGGGATTACCAGGCATCTCAACCAATTGGCCTCCTTCTGAAAAGACATTCCAGGACTGAATCAGGAGTGATCGTGAACGATTGACTAATTGAGAGCCAAGGTTTTGGAATGAATTCCAAGATACACCATCCAAGACGAGTGTGGTTACCAAGGCTTTCATTGTGCTCATACAAGTTCCCGAAACATCCGAAAACCCATCTCCACTCAAAGGTAATAGATTAGGATAGAGAGCAGAAAACAGGAAATCACAACATTCTTTAACCGTTTTACCTTCGGAGGGAAACGTGCAAACAAAGTTCCTTTCATGCACCAACTCATCAATGAGTTGCGCGGCTTCTTGAACATTTTCCTTTCTTGCTTTTTCAATATAACTATGAAATTTTTCTTTATCACCTCCAGAGAAGTTGTCAAGGACAACAATCTATCTCAAGCCACGCTAAGATCAGCGTTCCAAGCGGCTTCACGCTTCAGATGCAGGTTCAGCCAAGCGGGACTACTCCCACTCATTTACTAGACTTTTTGATACACTATTTCTTGCTAATTATCCTTGTTTTAGCCATTTTGCACATGTTTATTATATATATTATCCCCTGTCACCAAGTTTTTTCTTATGAATCGTGGCACAAAGGGGGACAAAACTTACAATTGGACATCATCTTATTTCTGGACTACCAATAATATTTAGTTGTAATTTGGCATGGTTTGCAAACGTCGTGTGACGGCAGCGCCACCCTCCAAGGCAACACAGCCACAGGCCCTTTGAATGCACCCAGTTCCCAGACTTCGGGCCATCAACAACCGCAGACAGAAGCGGAACCATCCGTGCCATGATGGCTCTTGCTTTCCGCAATAATTAATGCTACATTTTTTATGTAAGGAATTCTTACAATGAGTGTTCTTATGGATATGCACGTATTGTCCGTATCTTCCAAGGGTCAGGTGGTCCTCCCCGTGGAGATGAGAAAGAAGCTGGCGATAGGAAACGGGACCAAGCTTGCCGTGTATTCCACTGGTGATGTGATCATGCTCAAGGTGGTCAAGCTCCCGACCATCGACGATTTCAAAGCCGCCTTGGACAAGGCACAAGCCTGGGCCGCATCAGCAGGCCTGACTGAAGATGATGTCGGCAAGATGATCAAGGAAACACGACAAAGGAAAAGAGAGAAAGACAACTGAAGATTTTCATCTTCATCGCTGGATCTCCGACTTCCTTTCGTTTCTGCCACCACGCCGGAGCAATCGGTTTATGGAACATCCCTAAACATGCATGATCCTTCATTCGGCTTGACCCACAGACATGTATCTATCCGACATGAAAGGACCATGGCTCCCCTCTCTCAGCTTTAGCAGTCCTCAAGAGGAAATCATCCACAAGTTCTTGGCAACTCACGGAATCAAAGAAGCACACAGCCGGAACTGTCGATTCCAGTTTCGACTGTGCTCTTCTTTTCTCTACACTACCAATGAGGCAGGCCCTGATTACGTTTACTCCGTCACTTTCTCATAGCGTAATATCAAGGATGATTGTCCCGAACGATCAGGCATGTCAAGGAATTTGAAATCTTTGGAGAAAGTACCAAATGTTGCTATCTTCTCTCCCTGCTTCCCCACGATAACCAAATTCCTTCTATCATCGACCTTGTACGGTAATCCCTCTTTCTCATCATCCATCAGGACGTACCGTGGCGTTATGGTTAGTTTAGGTATACCTGTCCCATACGTGGAAATAAAATCGGAATAGGGCATGATAAGTTTCATCAAGCTGACTGTTTCTTGCACTGAATAACCGGGAACCATACCGTAATTTTGCACATACTGTTCGAGAAACAGATCATAGGCAGCTTCACCAATCTGATATGACCCGTAATACGGAGCATCCTTCGCAAACACAGCTGAACAACAGACCAAAACCAGGACAATGAGCAACAACGATTTCTTTACCATCTGCAATCTCCTTGCATGTATGGTAGATCACAATCGTATCAAGACATGATACAAACTGGATATGAGGGATGGACCCTCTTGACGTATGCTGCCTCATTCAACACCAATCCCGATATCATCAAGGCCCTTATAGAGTGTGGCGCGTATGTGAACGATCGCAGCAATGAAGATCAGACACCGTTGATGTATGCCACATCATATTCCACAGAACCAGCCATAATCAAGGTTCTTGTTGATGCTGGAGCCTATGTAAACGCTCGGCAACTCAAGTCTGGAATGACTCCGCTGATGTTTGCCGCTCAATACAACAGTAATTTTGACGTCTTGAATATGCTTCTTGACAATGGTGCCGATGTAAAGGCAACGGATAATCTAGGCAATACTGCACTGTCCCATTTAAAAGACAATAAGGCCATTAATAATACAGTTGAATACCAGCGTATTTGTGACTTATTACAGTGATTCCCTCTATCGTGAAACCAGTGAAATAGCATCACTGGTTTCACATACTGATCATAATCATCAGCACTGCTGATACTAAACCACAAAGGAGAATCCCCGCTCCTTAGCGGATGATGACAACCAATATTTCATTGTTGAAGGAAGATAATTGATCAGTAAATCCAGCAATCTCTGCGCATATTCTTTCCCAACCAAGTCAGATTTATTATTCAACGCTTTCATTTCCTTGTCGAGTTGCTTCATGTCTTCATGTGGTCTCTTTGCTGTTGAGTCTTTGGCAAATTGACTAATCTGTATGTCACGGATCAAAGGCATCAAGTTCTTCTGTATTGTTTCAATTGGTAAAACAGCCTCTGAAGTCATATCATTTGCACATTCTATATGATCGCCTATCAGGTGAACATAGTACAGAATTCCAGCAATTCCCCTTGAAATTTTTCTAGCGCCTTGCAAATCAAAAAAATCATCGACTGCTTTACGCATTTGTTCCATTCGGTCTTTCTGTAAGTCTTTAATACTATCTATCAAACCTCGGGTTTCAGCCTTATTAAAATCTATGTTCTTTCTCAACAAGGCAGTTGTTAGGGCACTTTTGTTTATCGGCTTTCCATAATCGAACCCCCAGTGAAACATCAACCGGTGTCCATAATATCCCCATGAAAAGTTGTAACGTTCTTTCAACGTATGATACTCTCTGCTGTTAGTCCCAAGTATATAGTAGGATGAAGGAGAAAATTGTAGCATATTATCTGGTGAAGTCGGTGCTTGATCGTCTGTTCTCGAATAGTATTCTGGCGTGTGACTGTCATCTATCATCAGATTGATCAACTCAAGCAGAGGTTGAACAATTTGCAGGCTTTCCTTGCTTTTCTTGTCCGACTCTGAATACACCCCTAGGACCATGGCCATATCCTTTCCATGCGACACTCCGTTTTTTGCAAAAGCCAATGCAGGAATAATCGCAAGGAAAAGGATTATGAGGAAAGAACTACGTTTTATCATACGCTCGTCTTCACTTTAGGGAAACCAAAGCCAAGGAAACATAAGAATTCATCTTTTTCCCCCAGTTTCCAGGCCAGAGTTTCTCTCCCAGTGAGGGCTCGATCAGTACTTGCTGCCAAAGTTCAGATTCCGAGGCTTTATTCTTAGAAAACCTGAACTCCATGGTAACAGAATGATCCATTACCAAGAAGCATAGTTTCAAACGTGCCTTGTCTTCTAATACATCTGCCCAGTTAACCTTGTCGAAGATATAAAGCGTTTGTTGGGATCCCTTTATATCATACGAATGATAAACGGAATCTGTTGTCATTCCTTTACGATTGGTAAATGAGGCAGACTCAAGCGGAAAAGCAGAGACTATCACGACCGAGTTACCAATACTAATTTTTTTTCGCTTTTACAAACTCTTGGACAGTCTCGCTCATACCCGGCTCAATCCCACCAATCAGTTTAGAAACCAGTCTCGATTGAAGGCCTTCTTTACCTGAATCACAAGTAGCGGTGACGAACGTGGCAAGCAGACCATCATTTGGCTTTTTCTCCAAACCCCGACTTACAAGGTACTTCATCGAAGACAATGCCTCCGCATCATTATGGGTATACGCATATACGGAGCAAAGGAAATAATACATATCATCAAGATTTGTCTGCACATTGGGAGTATTTTCCTTCACTATCTGTGCATACTGATTGATCAAGGTATAATCAGTGCTTTCTTCTTGAAGCATGATGGCAATCCTGTTTTTCGCAACAGAAAGATAATATGGATTTGTTCTGAAAACCTTGTTGTCTGCCATCAATGACTCAAATTTGTCATAAGCTTCCAGCGCTGAAGAATACATCTCCAATTTCTTATACGCATCACCAAGAGTGGCCCAATATGGCGCAAAGGATTCAAAGCTTCTTTTTTTGCTTTGAAGAGAAGCCAGATTCCGCGACACCTCCGCCTTGTCAGCCTGCTCAACAATGATTGCAGTTTTTGCAAAGTCCTTCATTTCCACTTCGCTGATAAGCCCCGACACACTGTTGGTCTTTCCCGAGAATACTTTTGCGCTTGAGATGAAAAGACTTGAACGCATATCATCTATGGTTTTTAATTCAGCCTGATCAATGGAGAAGTTTTTCTCAGATGCTTGCATATTGGCGTCATTTACCGCCCGTGCATAATTCAATCCTGCATTCAAAGCAACATATGCAATCTGGGCAGGATTCACGCCAGTCAATATTGACCCAAAAGAATTGAAAACTCCAAACACTGCATTCTTTCGTTGAGCTTCTTGCTGCTTCAACAGTTGTTCTTTCTCTGATTCTGACAGTTTCAATTCCGTAAGGTTATTGAGAAGAGCCTGATAAGCCTCAATAATATTTCCATCTTGTAATGAGGCAGGAGAGATTGTATTCAAAACTCCTGAGAATTCATCCTCAAGGACACCCTTGCTACGTGAATTGACTACTTTCGACACGGAGAATTGGATGTTGTTCAACAACTCGATTGCCGTCTTCTCAGGAAGCAAACTATTATCCCATCCTGTCGCAAACATCGATGATGTCATTGAGATCAACACAATCAACAACCAGACTACTTTTTTCATTACGCCACTCCTCTCATATCATATCCCTTGTTTATACAAGCTTATTGTTTTCTGCAGTTCATTAATGGCCCAACATATCAGTTTCTCCGGTTGGGTTATCCTTGCGAAACAACTCAGGCTCATCACCCACCGCATGAAAGCATACTTATCCCGGATGGTGAGCTCCATGCGGATGGCACCTTCCGGAAGATCGGTTATCACCGTGTCATCAGGCCAGACTTTCTCCTTCTCGAAGAACGCCTGCCTGCCATAGACCTCAACAGTAACCCGCTGGGGAGGATCGATGGCGATTCCAAAGGGATCATCCAGGGCTTCCTCAAAACTCAACCCCTCCGGGACAGTGAAGTGCTCTTCCTCGACAACCTCCACGTCATGCATCCTGCTGAAGGCGTTGGATTGTCCGTTCCCGTGTTTTGGGTTGTATGAGTAGAGATAAAGGTTGCCTTCCCTCAAGTACAAGCCTATCGGCCATATGATGTAGGTCTTTGGTTCCTTGTTCCAAGGGCTCTTGTAGGTGAGATTGACCGGATTGCAGAACTCAATGGCCTTGTAGAGCCGAGTGACAAAGGCCTTGTTGCCGCCATCAATCTTCTGGGGAAGGCCTTTCAAGGAATATAATGGAATGATCCCATTCTTCACCGTCAGCATGCCGACCTCATTGAATTTGCTGATCAGGTCCGTCGACTCGGGTTCAAGGATTTCCCTCCCCTTCCCGGAACTCAACAGCAGGGACATCACCATCCTTTCCGCATCAGTCATCTTCAGGAACATGTCCACAGAACCTGAGAACGACTTGGCGTCGTCCTCATGGATACGATAATACGAGACCTTTCCCTCTTTTCTTTCAGTGATGGGAATACGGAAGGTGAGTTCGTTCATAAGGCGGCATGCTGTCGGCTTGCTTACGTCAAGTGCCTTCTGGATGTCTTCCCTTGAAAACCAGACTCCCGGATTCCTTAGAAAAAAAAGGGCGCCTTTGTTCAATACTGACTGCGATACTCCGCCTGACACCTCTGACCTCCTAAAACAGTCTACCACATTGATCATGAACCAAGTATTCTGATATTGCGAGTTTATCCCTCATTCGTATCAGACAATGATTCGAATCTATCATCGACCTGGATTACCATATTCTGTCCGCATGGTATAACGTGTAAACGGCTGGGCAAGAATATATGAGGCGTCCGTAAGCAGGAAGCAGGCAGGCACGATGGGCGGGCGCCTCCTGACTACTGTCCATGATACCACCAGCATACAACCCACACAATGTCTCTCCGCAACCTTGGCTGACGGAAACATCACCTATCATCCATATCCGTGACATTTCCGGCTTTCTTTCGTTCCTGCCGAAGCACTGTAATCATCGCTTTATGGAACGTCCATCGGTTTGAGGAACATCCCAAACATGCATGTCTCCTTTCCTGTTACAACGAAACCAAGCAGAGAAACCTCCATTGGTTTAACTTTCAGGCCGAACCTTGGTAACCTTAATCATGGGAGGAACATGAAGCACAAGATCGACATGAACGATCCACGACAGACCAGTGTCGGGAGAAACATCAGGAGAATGAGGATGGGGATGGACGCAAGCACCGCCATGCTTGCGAAGACCATGGGCGTCTCCACGAGCACGCTCTGGATGATCGAGCACGGCCAGGCCGACCCGACGATCAGTACTCTGGGAGGAATGGCGGAAGCGCTGTACGTCACCGACCTGAAAGACCTCTTCAAAATCGGGGAAGAATGCACAATCACCAGAAAACCGAGAACCCGGAACAGAATGAATCCAGTCAAGGCAAAGAATGGAAAGAAAAAGGAGGAGAAGAAGAGAAAGTCTGTAGCAGCTGCGCCACCCGAAGATGACCTGTTCTCCAGTTCGAGAAAGGAACGGATCGGAAACAACATAAGGTCGGCGAGGATGGGGAAAGGCTTTTCCTGCAGGAAGACGGCGAAGGGAGCGGGCATCTCCCCTGCCACTCTTCTCAGGATCGAACGCGAGGAAGTCTCGCTTTCCGTCTCGACCCTTGTCAGGATCGCTGATGCGCTTGGAGAGCCGCTCGAGAAGCTTCTCGACGGAGTCTGAGAGGGATGCAGCCCCTATTTGGAGCGTGCCTTCCCCTTGGGGAACATCATTCTGAAGACATCCTCCGCCGAAGAGACAACCGAACGGACAAAGACACTGCTTTCTGGAAACATTATTGACACAGACCCCGGAAAGATTTTCGACAGCCTGTTCACGGCAAGCAACACCACAAGCCATTCCGGGTCGAAAGCTTCTTGCCATGATGGCTCTTGCTTTTCCCTTGTTGTTGATGCAAGAGTATACATGTAAGGAATTCTTACAAGGAGTGTTCTTATGGATATGCAAGTATTGTCCGTATCTTCCAAGGGTCAGGTGGTCCTCCCCATGGAGATAAGAAAGAAGCTGTCGATAGGAAACGGAACCAAGCTTGCCGTGTATTCCACTGGCGATGTGATCATGCTCAAGGTGGTCAAGCTTCCGACCATCGACGATTTCAAAGCCGCCTTGGACAAGGCACAAGCCAGGGCCGCATCAGTAAGGCCTTTGAAGATGATGTCGACAAATTGAGAATTGTCATTGATACTAATGTCTAATAGACAAATACTTCTTATAAGAACCATCTGCAGGGAGTTTGACACCTAAGAACAGACAGGCCATATCTATGCAAAGCTTAGTCATGGGAACAGTAACTCCAACCTCACGAGCAATCTGCAGCATCGGCCAAACGAGGCATGGGATATCCTCACTGATATAACGGCTATCTATGCCAAATCCTGAGACCAAAGGATATGGACCATTTCCATCAGTCACATATTCTCGTATCGTAGTGAACTCATTATCTCCATAATATGTCTTCAACTGGGATAAGGTGGATTCCAAATCCATGCCGAGGGCACGCCCCACAGACAACCTCTCCTGATCCATTCTTTCCAATGCCTTCCCCACAGTTGCAGTCACACCATCGATGTAATGTCTGAAGGTCTTGGGGTTTCGTTCAACGGAACCGATATTCAACAGGACAGGAAGGGGGTGCAACACAATATTGATGTTTTCTAGACTTGTTTCTATGAAACTTAATGCAGGTTTAAAAATATCAAAGAAACTGTTGTATAACTCAAGTTCCTTGTTCAAACTCTTTTGTGGATAAACCGAAAGTTTCAGGCTTTTCTTTCTGCTGCAAACTACAACCTCAGTTTCACTTCTCATCTGGCAAACCCAGGGGAACGATACAGCCTCGGAAATAATGATCCCAGAAATTCCACATTCATCAAGCTTTTCCTTCAACTTTATTGCTCCGAAGGAACCAGGAAAGAAGCAAATATGCTGCACTGTTCCGAGAAATGGAATTATCTTGTTGAAAACAGCATCATATGATGAGGGGGCAGGTGCGATCATCAGTATCTCGGCATCCTTGATCACATCAAATTCATCTGTTGCCGCTTTCAACACGGATTCAGCATCAACTTCGCCTGAGTATACCAGACGACAATCATGCTCCATCAGTTTTCGGAACAATCCTGTACCTGAGACATCAATATAAACGACCTCGGAATTTCTCATTGCAATCTGCCCAGCAAGTGCCAGCGGCAAGACGGAATTTCCGATCACAACAATTCTCTTTCCCATCCAATTACTCACAGAAGGTTGCATGCCCATTCATAAGACACTTTCTGGCCATCATGAAAAACGGCATCGACCTTTTCCAATGCATGAAGATCTACAAGCGGATTATCATCAAGGATCACCAAGTCAGCAAGATAACCTTCTCTTATGTATCCCAAACATTCAGACTTTCCTAGGATCCTTGCCGCATTTGAGGTGGCTGTCTTCAAGGCTTCAGCATTGGTTAAGCCGCAATCTGAAAAAATCAACAACTCTCCCAATACGCTACCCAAGGTATCGCTGCCAGCTCCGATAAGGATTCCTCGGTCATGAGCCTTTCTAATGCTCTCTCGCTGTGGCCTCACTACCAAAGCCCTCATGGTCTCAGCCAATTCTGCGTTTCCATTCTTTGCTTCCTTATCAGCTACAGCAGTAATCCCACTGGCAGTGGGAACATAATAAACCCCGCGCCCAGACATGATTTCCAAAGCTTCCTCAGTCAGAACAGCTCCGTGTTCGATACCATCTACACCACCCTTGAGGGCATTGAGAACAGGAAGTTCACCCATCGCATGAACAGTGACACCCCTCTTGTGATTATGGGCGGCATCGCATGCGGCCCTTATCTCGTCCACATTAAGCTCACTCCAGCCGGGATGCTCATGCTCAGGCATTCCCCCAAGCCCTCCGCTAACCATAAGCTTTATAAAATCTGCGCCCAGCCTTATCTCATTTCTGGTCGCCTTAGTTACCTCGTCCGCCCCATCTACCTGGACCGCCCCATCATATCTGTGGGTCTCATGTCCACCTGTGGCAGCTATTCCCATTCCACAAGTTATCAACCGTGGTCCACGGATCAGTCCTTCGTTTATGGCATCCCGAAGTTGGCTGGCAGTCCTTCCGACAGAACACAAATCCCTCATCGTGGTTATTCCCTGAAACAACTCATACCATGCGTTTCGCACAGCATAAAGCATTCTCCTTCCGTCTGTTGAGTTTTCCACAGCAGGTGCTCCCTGGCGGAAAACCCCGTTACCTCTGGAAAGGTGCCTCCTGTTGATATGAACATGAAGATTCATCAAGCCTGGAATTACGAACTTTCCCGTACCATCGATATCCAGATCAGGACATAAACTCGGCAATTCATCTCCGACATGCAGTATCTTCTCATTTTCGATATAGATACTCTGGTTATCCAATAGCTTGTCATTCTCTCCGTTGAAAACACTGCATCCGTGAATTCTGGTAATCATAGGTCATTACTCCTTTTTAAGGAAAACACTGAGTTCCTAATCAGCCTTCTCCTTTTCCTTCAATTGATACATGGCGTTCTCAGACTTAGAAAGTGTTCTTACAACAATGGCTCGCGCCTGTTGGCTGTCTTTCCTGCTGATGGCCTCGATGAGTTCCTTGTGGTCCAGATAAGTTGAGGCCTGTATCTCATGGAACTCCATAACACGCCTCTCATACCGCTTAAACATGTCATTGATGATTTTACTGATAGACTGCATCACAGAGTTGCCTGATATCTGGGAAACATATGAGTGGAATTCCATATCATATTTGAAGTAATCAGATGCCGTCATATCGCGATTAAGCATCTTGTCATTTATCCTGTTCAATTCTGATATGCTCTCATCCGTTGCTTTCTGGCAAGCCAGTGCCACAAGATCGCTTTCAACAAGGATTCGGGCCTCATATAGTTCGCGTATCTCCCACTGGTTCAACAACACAGGCACCAGCGCTGAATGGACAAGTGTGTTGGAAGTTGCTGCGACAAACACTCCGTAATCACCACGCTCCACAAGACCAAGTCCGATCAAACGGCTCACAGCCTCGCGTACGGTGGGTCTGGCCACCCCCAGTTTTTCACTCATCTCAATCTCAGTCGGGAGTTTCTCTCCCGGCTTGAAATTTCCTTCGGCTATCTCCTCGTATAAAGCCTCCGCTATCTGATCGGTTAATTTCGTATTCTTGATCTTTGTTAAACTCATCGTCCCTCCAATCCAAGTAATTAGCATCATAATAACAAGAAAACTAATCGTCTACTCTCCCCTTGAAGACCGAGAATATCACAAGCATGAAAACTCCAAGGCATAAAGCGACTATGCTGATTGGGTGGCTCACAAGCTTATCAAAGCCAATTGTGGCCGCTTGCTTGAAATAAGTCTCAAAAGACTGTCCAAGTACGGCTCCCAGCACCATAGGTGCGACAGGAAAGCTTTTCTTCTTGGCAACAAATCCAAGAAGACCGAAGATCAGCATCATTCCAAGGTCGAAGACCTGGAAACGGACGGCCATGGTTCCCAGCATGCAAAGAAACAGTATCACTGGAGCCAACCATCTATATGGCAGGAATGCGATCTTCACCCAGATCTTTATCAAAGGGACATTCATTATCAGAAGAATACAGTTTCCAACAAAAAAAGCCGCGATTATCTGGCCTGTGAGCCCGATATTGGAGCTATACATAAGCGGACCGGGAACTACTCCTGTTATAATCAATGCAGACATGACTATCGCAAGCACAGGCCCTGTCGGGATTCCAAGGGCAAGCAAAGGGATAAAACCGGACATGGCTGAAGAGTTGTTCGCCGCTTCTGCACAGCAGAAGCCCTCTACCGCTCCCTTACCAATTTTCTCCTTCTCAACACTCATCTTCTTGTTCAGCGAGTAGGCGATGAACGTGCAGGACGAAGGGGTCAGTCCAGGAAGTATGCCCAAAAGGGATCCGAAAAGAGTCCCCCTGCAAGCTGCGCCAAACCCAAGCTTGATCTCACGTTTCTCAGGCAGGTTCCTCTCGAACTTCTGTGTTGGACTGGATACGGATTTCGCATCGTCAAGTATTCCCTGAAGAACCTCAGTGATTCCAAATATTCCCACAACGATTGGTATGATATCAATTCCATTGTAAAGCTTTGATTGACCGAATGTCAGGCGGAAAGCAGAAGTACTCGAGTCTATTCCAACCATTGAGATCCCCACGCCGATCAAAGCAGCAGCCAGGCCTCTGGAGATCGACTTTCCCGACAGGCCGCATGCACAGCAAAGGCTGAAGAACATCAATCCGAAATACTCAAACGGCCCGAAGGAGAGAGCAAGCCTAGCCAACACGGGAGCGAAGAATGCCAGAATTGTAAGGGAGATCATCCCTCCAAAGAATGATGAGCATGCGCACATGAGCAGGGTCGATCCAGCCTTCCCTTCCCTAGCCCTTGGATAACCGTCCATTGCTGTCGGAACCGCTGCTACCTCACCCGGAATATTGAGTAGAACCGATGTTATGGATCCTCCATACATGGCTCCATAGTAGATCGCTCCGAGACATAGGATGGTACCGAGCGGAGGAAGCTTAAGCGTAAACGGAAACAATAGGGAGACAGCGGCCGTAGGTCCCAACCCAGGAAGCACACCGACCAGATTTCCCATGAAACAAGAGAAAACCGATAAAAGCAAATTCTGCCAGGTTAATACCGCAGAAAAACCAGAAAGTATGTATTCAAACATCTGATTCTCTCCTAAAACCCGAATACTCCGCGCGGCAACGACAATCCCATCGCGGGTGCGCCATATAAAAGCGCAATAAAAACCACCACCGATGTAATTATCGTGGATTTCCAAGAATTCCTAAGGATCTTCAAATCCACACCGATGAAAAGGGTTGAAGCAATCGCGAACCCCAGTGGCTTGACCAGAAAAGCATAGACCACCAGCATGCCAAAGCTTATCAGCATCCTGATTCTTGATTGCTTCTTGTTTTCCTCGGTCTGCACATCCTCAGCTGTTTCATAATTGTTTATTGTTTCAGCAGTAATATCACTTGATTCGGAGTCTTCATCTTCCAGCTTTCCCATGATTGGTTTTGATTTGTGATTTTTCAATACTGTCTTCAGTATTTCCACCAGCGTAAGCAGAATCAACAACAAGCCGATTATCATCATGAATCCACTGGGTCCGATCAGCCAGACCTTGGGATTATACTTGGCTGTGAGGCGACAACTCTCCGAAATGAGAAGTCCCCCTGCCACTGCGAAAAGCAGGGGGAAAAAAGCCTCACTCAGCAACGATAAAAACTTTTCTTTCTTTACGTTCATCTGAGCATCTCCAAATCAGGGTTTAAATTACTTGCCCATCGCGACAAGTTCAGCGACAGTAGCACCTTCCTTCTCGATTGCGGCCGGCATCTCTTCAGGTCCAATGTAATTCACAACACCGCCGATCCTTCCAAGAGCCGCTAGGAAGTCCTTATTGGCGATAACCTTCTTCACAGCCTCGTTAATCGTGGTAACTACCTTCGCAGGAAGATCTGCCCTTCCGGAAATGCCTATCCAGAAATCAGCCGTCAGATTGTTCAGCCCCAGATCAGCAGCGCAAGGGACTCCTGGAAGAATATCAAGACGTGATGCTCCGCAAATCACCAGCGGCTTTACCATATTGTCCTGAACATATGATGGCACACCGGAAGCAGCGCAGCTTCCGATCATGATATGACCACCAGCGATAGCAGCCAGGATATCTCCACCACCCTTGTATCGGATCTCAGTCATCTTCTGCCTATCGATATCGTAAGCCTGACAGAACTCAAGCACTGCGAAGTTCGCGGCTGAATTGGCTCCGATTCCGCCCCAGAAGAAATCCTTGTAATTACCCTCTTTCAGGTATTTTCCAACGTCACTAATATCGTTCCAACCCATCTTGGTTGAACCGCACAAGACTTGTGGTCCGCTGGAGACCTTGCAGATGAACTTCCTATCCTTCATAATATCATATGGAACCGCACCTGGATCCATGGCCAGCTGGAATGAGGAACTCAATCCCTGGTCGGCAACCAGCATGTAGCCATCAGGAGCGGCATCAAGGACACTCTGAACAGCAGGTATTCCACCGCCACCGGCCGTATTGATGACGTTCACCGTGACACCGAGCTCCCGGCCAAGATACATGGCTATGACCCTTGTCATGGTGTCACCGCCAGAACCAGCGGATCCTGCACATACCAGGTCAATAGGCTTGGTAGGATAGGCAACTTCCTGTGCGCCGTTTGCAAATAGCATGGATATCGATGCGATAACCAACAACGTTAGTAAAATCTTCTTCATAACGTTCCTCCTTTTTGATTACGGGTACAACATATCCTTGATTATTAGTTTATCAGACTTTCAGACAATCTGTCAATAAAAAACTTGCATTTTGTCAGACAGTCTTATATTCTTACAGTAGTAGCTAAACAACATGTCGCAGACACGGGGAAGAATCATATCCATACTAATCAAAAACTGTCGTATATTCACAGGCCTAGAAGATTCTCTCATTCCCCTTTGCTGGGTTCGAACCGAAGGAAACAAGATCTCTGTGATAGGAGAATCAAGCAATCCAATGCCCACGGATGCTCCTAGCCAGACCTACTATATTCAATATTTACGGGTTAATATTTAGCTGATTCTTACAGTAGAATGAGATTGAGAGAGTTAGTATCACAACAAATAAATAATACCCAGATTATATAGAAAGTTTTTGTTGTGGCTTTGACAATGGAACAAGACCTTTTCACTCAGGTTTTTGTGTTCCCCTTATGCTCCCCCAAAAAATGTTAATGGTGCACAATATGAGAATACAAATAAAAAACTGTATTCTAGATACCTAAAAGATCCCACCGGTCAGGACAAGCTTTCCGCTTCCCGGCATCCTCACCGCCTCAACGGAAAGAAGCGAGCCGAAATCAAGGGCATCGAAGACGCAAAGCGCATTGACGAACCCCACGCA